>Ga0209633_10002570_pt1 | contig 17404 bp, 22 predicted proteins | sample Cruoilmetagenom1_FD_187290 | JGI IMG/M metagenome (GOLD analysis project Ga0209633, IMG submission 187290) | Oil polluted marine microbial communities from Coal Oil Point, Santa Barbara, California, USA - Sample 1 (SPAdes) (version 2) | ecosystem: Environmental > Aquatic > Marine > Oil seeps ... | reverse complement strand
GGGTGTGAACTTCAATACCAATAAAGTTTTTATCTGGCGCATCCTCTGCCATAGCAGCTAAAGAGACACCATCACCAAAACCTATTTCAAGCGTTAACGGCTGAGGCTTTGGAAACAAATGCTCATTTTTCAGCAATGAATCTTCCCGCTCAATACCATAAATTGGCCAGATATTCTCCAACGCCTGTTGTTGCCCTCTAGTTAACCTGCCCTGCCGTAAAACAAAACTTCGAACTGGACGCATAAATTTATCTTTCACAAATTCCCCTAATAATTTCAACTTAATATAAGTCTGTTATATTAATACACATTAAGGAACTAAAACTTTAATATTACGATCAATTATTATGCCAACTCAGGCATTCATTATTACTGGAAGGAGACCAGAATGAAATTACACCTTATTGTCAGCGCATTTTTTGCGAGTGTTTTACTAAGCGCCTGTGGTGGAGACAAAAATACAGCAGAGAAAGCCAAGGAAGTTAGTAGCGAAGCAAAAACAAGCATTGTTGATAAAGCTAAAAATGTAGCAAACGACGCCAAAGATGCGGTTAAGGAAAAAGCCAATGAAGCGGTCGATGCTACTAAAAATGCAGTCGAAGCTACTAAAGAAGCAGGTAGCGCAGCAATGGAAAAAGCAGGCGATATGAAAGATGCAGCCATGGAAAAAGCGGCAGACATGAAAGATGCAGCCGTCGAGGCCGCAACTGATGCCAAAGATAAGGTCGTCGATACTTCTAAAAATGTGGTTGATGCAACCAAAGAAGCCGGTAGCGCAGCCATGGAAAAAGCAGGCGACATGAAAGATTCCGCTGTCGAAGCCGCAACTGATGTCAAAGACAAAGTTGTCGATACCACTAAAAATGCGGTTGATGCAACTAAAGAGGCTAGTAGCGCTGCTATGGAAAAAGCAGGCGACATGAAAGACGCCGCTGTCGAAGCTGTAACTGATACAAAAGATAAGGCTACCGAAACAACCGAAGGAACCGCAGACTCAACAGAAAAAGCCGCATCGGGTGATGAAAAAGCAGCCGCAGATGACGGTGAAAAGAAAAAAGATGGTGAAGAGCCAGAATGTGAATAAGGCAGAATCTTTACTAAAATAAACTTACAGGCTCGATTAATCAGTTGCCTGTAAGTTTTAATTCTTGCATAAATTCACTCAATTTGTGACTTAACTCAGAAGACCGCTCAGGACTTCTCATCTGCCCTAATACAATATCCCGCATTTCGGGAAGCATCATTAAATCTGCCAGAATTGCATTAAATGCAGCTTGATTCTGAGTGGCGAGATTAGCAATAAACAACTCTAGTATTTCATTATTAACACGCAAATCATTCCATGCTCGCCCAGAAATAGCAGCTAAAATCTCAATTTCTCTCCCTATTATGGAATCAAGAACCCGCATTAGAATCTCTTGTCGAAGTTTATCTGCCTGTATACCTGAAGAAGCTCTAACTAGCATAGACTGTAGCGGCAAATCTTCTACCTGAGTATTTTCAAGCGTTAAAAATAATTTTTTCATTAATGCCTGAGCCAATAGATTCTTCGATTCAACATTTTCCAAAAGACGACAAAAACTTTCCAATGGAGCCTGCGGCATATTGCTAATAGTATTAGCTAATAACGCTTCATTATCATCCTGATCAAGACGAGCAACAATATCGGCAATACCCTGCAAACCCAAAAACTGCCACTGATCAAAAGCTATTGCATCGGTTAAATAATCGTGTGCAAACTGATAATAACGAGATGGCGGTTGATTCAATGCTTTTGTTGCAAGAGCATGAAACATTGCCAAACGGTCAGCTTGTGGCTTAAAAGCAAAGGGAGACTCCCCCAGATCATCTTGAGTAATATCGCCCGCCTGCTTTGCCTGAATGTTTTTTCCAGCCTGCTCCAGCAAGCCAATTAAAAAACCATCTCTGGCATCCTGTTTTAAAAAACCCATTTCATCAATTGGTAACTGTAAAAACCAGATCACAGGGTTTTTATTTTCACCAGATTTCTTCGACCAAAACAAAAGTGCCATCCATGCTTTTTGTTGAAATGGATATGGATAAGCCTGTTCCTGAGCCTCTATCTTTTGAAATTCACGATTGGGGATTGAGATAACTTTGCGACCCATATCAAATACTCGATAATCAAAATCACCCGATTGCAGAAAATGAGTAATACTGTCGAACTTTTCCATGAGACACCTGAAAAATTCGGGCATAATCTCACAACTAATCATCTATCGCCAATTTACATATGTCATATTACAAAAACCACGTATTCTTTTGCACTAATCAAAGAGAAGATGGCAGCCAATGCTGTGGTCAGCATAACGCTCAGGAAATGCGCGACTACATGAAAAAATGCAGCAAAGAATTAGGCCTAGTACGTTCAGGCGAAGTAAGAGTAAACACCGCAGGTTGTTTAAACCGTTGTGAGCTTGGTCCAGTTATCGTCATCTACCCTGATGAAACCTGGTATCGCTTTGTGGATAAAGAGGATATTGACGAGATAGTTGATGAACATCTTGTAAAGGGCAATAAAGTAGAACGTCTATTAATTGACCCACCTTCTGGCACTCAATCTCCATGCTAGAAAAACTAAAGCTCTACGCAGAGTTGATCCGATTTAACCGCCCAATTGGCACATATCTGTTACTCTGGCCAACATTATGGGCATTGTGGTTTGCATCAAAAGGTGTTCCCGATTTTAAATTTTTAATTATATTCTCATTAGGTGTTTTTTTAATGCGATCAGCAGGTTGCGCCATAAATGATTACGCAGATCGAGATATTGATTTGCATGTTGCGCGTACCAAAAACCGCCCGATTACATCCGGCAGAATCACTGCCAATGAAGCATTGGGTGTTTTTGGCGCATTGATCCTTATCGCATTTCTACTGGTGATCCAGCTCAATACCAATACCATTCTTTTATCCATAATTGCGGCAACTCTAGCTGCCAGCTACCCTTTCATGAAGCGCTATCATTCTTTTCCACAGGTCCACTTAGGCGCGGCTTTTTCCTGGTCAATTCCGATGGCTTATACTGCCATCACCAACAACCCTCCCCCGCTTGAAGCTTGGTTGTTATACAGCGCCTCACTACTATGGACAACCGCCTATGACACGCAGTATGGAATGGTTGATCGCGAAGACGATATTAAAATAAGGGTAAAATCTACCGCCATATTATTCGGCAAGTATGACAATTTAATTATTGGCATATTACAGGCGCTAGCCTTAATCTTAATCACAATAACAGGAATATTAGCAGGCAGTGGAATACTCTTTTATATCGGCATCTTAGCGGCGTCAACTCTGGTTATTTATCAACAGTTTCTCACCCAAAACAGAGAGCCTGCAAAATGCCTGCAAGCTTTTTTAAATAATAATTGGCTGGGAATGATTGTTTTTATCGGTATAGCGGCTGATTATTTTATTTGAATAAAGTACTATTCACCCTTCATTTTTCGATCCGGGATTTTAAGCATGACAACTGAAAGACAAAGCGCATTCACCTACGAAGAACTTATCCAGTGTGGTAACGGCGAATTATTTGGCGAAGGCAATGCACGTCTTCCCATTCCCCCCATGCTAATGATGGATCGTGTTATAGAAATCAATGCCGATGGTGGCGAATTTGGCAAAGGACAAATGATTGCAGAACTGGATATAAATCCAGATATATGGTTTTTCGAATGTCATTTCCCCACTGACCCGGTAATGCCAGGCTGTTTAGGTCTGGATGCTATGTGGCAGCTAATTGGGTTTTACCTCGGCTGGCTAGGAAACCCAGGTCGCGGTCGCGCACTAGGATCAGGAGAAGTAAAATTCTTTGGGCAAGTACTACCCACTGCAAAGAAAGTCACCTATAAAATTGACATGACACGCGTAATACAACGTAAACTCGTTATGGGTGTTGGCAATGCAACCATGGAAGTGGACGGTAAAGAGATTTACTCAGCCAAAGATTTAAAAGTAGGTTTATTTACATCTACCGAAAACTTTTAGCGAGCTTCCCGTTTTGTAGTTTAAAACGGTGAACTCGATTATGTCGCTGTTTTTTAGCGACGCGCCTGAGTCTTGTTCATTATTACCAAAATAAACTCAACCGAGCATGGCGACGACAGTCCGAAAAAGTAAGGCAAATAACCAAATAATTATATCGCCATTTTTTGAGCACCGTAACGAGCTTCCCTATTTCATTCATTGAAATGAATACTCGGGAAAAGTACATTGGCACCCCCCCTACTTTTTAGTATCAGCCAAAAAAAAGCCCGAACATCTTTCGATATTCGGGCTTTTTAGATTTCAGTGATTAATCATCACCCATACTCATCATAAACTGTAAGATATACCAGAACAATAATCCAACACTAGAAAACAACGATAGCGAAGCCGCAACGTGTTGTTCAGTATGATACTCATGTATGATATTCGACGTACTATAAAGCACAGAAGCTGCTGCAAATAAAATCATCGCACCAGAGAACCATAGACCTAGATTGAAACCGAACAGGATACTTGCAAGAATTAAACCCATTGCAATAAATCCACCAATCATCAAAAAACGCCCCATAAAAGAGAAGTTGATTTTAGTCGAAAATGCAGTAAAAGTAAGACCAGCAACCAATGCACCTGTTACCACAGCGGCATTTTGCAAGAGTGTTCCACTTGAATCACGCATTAGAGCCATGTAAATCAAAGGCATAAAGATAATTGCTTCAGCAACAATAAATAGACCTAAACCCATGTATTGCTTTTCACGGGAAATATTCGAATGCGCCCAGTTATTTGCAACAGTAGAAACCAGCATAAATACCCCAAGCACAATTAACCAGCTCCATTTACTACCGGATAGCATTGCCATAAATGAATTAGCAACACCTGATTGGATCAAGATTGTTTCAAGAATGGCAAACACACCAATTGCACCTGCAAGATGCACATAAGTGCGCTTAATAAAATTAGCACGTTCATTTTCAGTTGCATTAGCAACGATTTGTCCCGAGCCTATATCTAATTGACTCATTTGAGTCCTCCTATTTAATTAAAATATCAATAACTTACCAATATCTAGTTAGTCTAGCATATTAGCGGATTAGTTCCGCTGTTAACTTGATTTCATTCTATCAACTTTTAGAAGACAATAAAAAAACAACTGATAAACTGGGGTTTTTGGTAATATTTCACATTTCTTTGCATTAAGGCTGTGAAAATATTCATAGCCTCATTTGGCTCCCCCCACTATTTAGCATCAGTGGGGCTTAAGCTTCCTGCAAAGCCTGCTGATACGCCTCTCCTGCTTCCATCCAATCCATCTCTACTGCTTCCAAGGCTTTTTCAACCTCGCTCATATTCTGCAGGCATTGTTTTAACTTTTGTATATTTTTATCTGAATAAATATCAGGGTCAGCCAGCTCTTTCTCTAGCTTTTCTTTTTTTGCAGTGAATTCATCCAGTTGTTTTTCAAGCTTTTTAAGCTTATTACTTAAGGGTTGTAGCTGCTTTCTGCGCATCGCTTCTTGCTGTCGCTGTTCTTTTCTGGAAAGCTCTTGTGGAGCATCATTATCAGTAAAGCCTGAATTAACCACTTCACTTTGCTTAATCGCATCTTTTATAAAAATAGCATAGTCATCAAGATCACCTGCAAATGCTTCTGCTTTGCCGTCATGCACAATTACCAATTCATCAGTCACTGTTTTTAGTAAATGACGATCATGAGAAACAACCACCATTGCACCTGCAAAGCCCTGAAGTGCAACGCTTAATGCATGCCGCATTTGCAAATCAAGATGATTGGTCGGCTCATCCAGCAATAACAGATTTGGCTTTTGATAAACTAATAAAGCTAACACTAAACGTGCTTTCTCCCCACCAGAAAAAGGCTCAACTGGCTCATCAACACGCTCACCCTGGAAACCAAAACCACCTAAATAATTGCGTAAATCCTGCTCTCTGGCCTTACCGTCACCAAGAGCATCCAGCGCGCGTAATTGCTCTAATGCAGATTGATCAACGCGTAACTGCTCCAGTTGATGCTGTGCAAAATAGCCAATTTTTAGATCCTGCGCCTGCCATGATTCGCCAGATTTTGCTTCTAGTTCACCCGCTAAGAACTTGATTAAGGTTGATTTACCTGCACCATTGGGACCAATCAATCCGATTCTCTGCCCCGGTATTAATTGCATTTTTATTTGATCAACAATCAATGTGTCACCATAACCAATTGCAGCATCCGTAATATTTAACAATCGCTCGGGTAATTTTTGAGGCTCAAAAAATTTAAAATGAAACGGTGAATCAGCCTGTGCTGCAGAAATCTCTTCCATGCGTCCCAATGCTTTTAAGCGGCTTTGCGCCTGCTTTGCTTTGGTTGCCTGTGCACGAAAACGATCAACATAGGCTTGCATATGCGCTCGCTCACGCTGTTGTTTTTCAAAAGCACTTTGTTGTTGCGCAAGGCGTTCAGAGCGAATTTTCTCAAAAGCAGAATAGTTTCCCGTGTATAAAGTCAGTTTCGAATGTTCGATATGGGCAATGTGTTTGACCACAGCATCCAGAAATTCACGGTCATGCGAAATTAAAATCAACGTGCCTGGATATTTAATTAACCAGTCTTGCAGCCATATCACCGCATCCAGATCAAGATGATTGGTTGGCTCATCCAGCAGTAATAAATCGGAGCGGCACATTAAAGCCTGCGCTAGATTTAAACGCATCCGCCAGCCACCTGAAAAGCTATTCACTTCATTATTGATTTGCTGATTAGAAAAACCTAGTCCATGTAACAAGGTCGCCGCCCTGCTCTCGGTGGTGTAACCATCAATCGCATCCAGTTGGGCATGTAATTCACCTAAATGCACACCTTCGGCAGTTTCCAACTGTTTATGTAGTTTGATGTATTCAGTATCCCCTTGTAAAACATAATTCAGTGCGGTCATATCGGATGAAGGCGTTTCCTGCGCCACATGCGCTATCACCCAGTTAGGTGGAATACTGATTTCTCCTTCATCCTGCCCTAACTCTCCACGCAACATTGCAAATAAACTGGATTTACCCGTGCCATTGGCGCCCGTTAGGCCAACTTTGTAGCCCGGATGAATGCTGATTGAGACATCAGATAGAAGTTTTTGTGAGCCACGGCGTAGGGTGACATCAGAGAGAACGATCATTTGCAACAACAAGTGAGTTAAAAAGGAGCTATAAGAACACACGCCTTCTGTTTTTACCACTTTTATGGAATAAGAACCCAAGGAAGCTTCTTTTCCAAAAACGTGCATATATCACAGAATGATAAAAAACAGTTCGTTATAGTTTTACCCATGACAGGGAGTGTTGAGATTAAAACTGTTATTTATAAACCAGGAAGGGAGAACAAAATGACAAACGAAAATTTAACAATTAGTTGCAGTGAATTACTTGAACTTAGGCACGAATTTCCATTAGAGATATCCGTTATCATGGAGATGCTGTTAGAGGCAGGTGAAGAATGTCTGGATTTAGAATTAGATCTAGAGCAAATAGAACATGCTGCTTTGCAATCAGCTGCTTAAAAAAAGCAACTAATTAGTTCGAATCACCACATCAGGAAGTTCTCCGTGAACATCCTGATGTGGTGCTATTCAGTTCTTATCAAGGTGCTAAGAAGTAAAATATCTATTAATACCATAAGAATAATAAATAAACATGAACAAAAACGTCAATCATGAAAAATAGCGGAAATTTTTTCTGCGCTAAATTCTAATTGGACTTAATCAGAGCGTCCTTAAGAACACGCATCTTCTTGACCTAGGTCACAGGCTTTTTGATCAGAGACTCCTAAATACTTTTTAACCCTAAGGAGATTTTTTGGCTATTTACATATGGCATTTGATCACCAATAATCACAATATGCCATCAAAAATAATATTCTCAGTCATTGAATCACCAACTCATCCCCATCTCGCACCCATTTATAATAAACTCGGATACCAAGAATTATGCTTTAATTCCATGCGCAAACTAATTAGTGCAATTAAAAACGACCAGCCCGACTATATCGCTGCAGAATTTTTTTATGGATATGGGAATAACTACGCCGGCATCAACCTTAGCAATCTTGATGTGATGTTATACTCCTTACAGCGCTATTCACCCAAAACCAAGGTCATTGTGTTTGTCGATAAAAACGAACACCAGTATGTCGATAAATTAAATGATATCCTTAAATTGCACGCCGTATTAATCAAACCTGTAACAGAAAGCCAGATAAAGGCTGTTTTATAAAGCCTTCAATTAATTAATTCCCTCCCTTTGATCAAAATAACAAAAGGTATCAAAATGAAGAAAATAATCTTTTTAGCCGCAATATTACTCCTCCCCATTTGCAGTAGCGCAAAGGAAAATGAATCACCGTACTACAAGGATTTCATCAAGTTTCTACAAGTATCCGGGGCTGAAAAAACGCAGAAAATTGCTGTGCAGGGCATGTTTGAGCAATTTAAGAAATCACCAAAAATGAAGTCAGGAGCCTTTGATAAAATAGAGGAGCTTATTGTTAAAGAGCTTTCAAAGCTGAATGAACTATTATTTCCAATATACAAAAAGCATTTATCTCATGATGATTTAAAAGCAATTATCGCTTTTTATGAATCTGATGCAGGAAAACGCTTGGTAGCTTCGCAGCCTGAAATCGTTCAAGAATCAATGCAAGTTGGGGCTCAGTGGGGACAAGATGTAGCTAAAAGAGTGTTAGCTAATCCCGCAGAATAAATGCAAAAATGAGCAACAAAATCCCATTTATCGTTTGTGAAAGTATTCTAGAACAAAAAAGCGTAACCATTTTTATGCGTTTTACGAATACTTTCACAGATAGAAGAATAATCATTTAGAAGCCTGTAGAATCAGCAAGCTTTTTGTAATTACAAACCAATAAATATGACAAAGAAACCCTTCGACCTTAATAACCCCTGTATTTTCTGTAACCCAAAACAAGAAGAGATTCTTGCCGAGAATAGCTTTGCCCAAATCATCCAAGACAATTCTCCTGTCAGTGATGGACATTGCCTCATCGTCCCAAAGCGCCACATCAAAACTCATTTTGAAATGACAGCTGAAGAAAACATGGCAATTTTTGAATTAATGCAAACTGCTAAAGAAATAATCCACAAACAAGGTCATAAACCAGATGGCTATAATATTGGAAGTAATAATGGAATAACCGCAGGACAGAGTGTTTTTCACCTTCATGTTCATATAATTCCCCGCTATGAAGGTGATGTAGAACAGCCAAAAGGAGGAATCCGTCAGGTATTACCTAGTAAGGCGATGTATAACTTAGAGGATCGAAAATCGTAAGCGGTTATTAATTCAGATAAATTTATCCACAGATGACACAGATAGAAAAGCGCAAAAGTGCTTACTTAATATGTTTATTTCTAGGCTCTACTAGATTCGTAACTAAACCAAGCTTCGCCATACCTTTAAGGATTAACCATAAGAAATCAAATTGATGATTTAGAAAACCTTGATTAGCAGCACGAGGATCTGCGTGATGATTATTATGATAACCTTCTCCAAATGTCAGTATAGTCAAAACTAGATTATTCCTGCTTGAATCTCGTTGCGTTGCTTCCTGTTTCCCCCACATATGACATACAGAGTTTATTGCAAAGGTTACATTTAGCTGCACAAAAATTCTAACAAAGCCTCCAATCAACAAGGAACCAATAGCTGTTTCTACATCTCCTAATAAATAACCATACATAAACGGAAGTATTAAAGACAACAAGCAAATGACATACACATGACGCGTAAAAAACATGAATATGGGATCTTTTAAAATAAGGACGCCGTATTTCTTCTCATCAGTTGTCGTGCTATCAAATAACCAACCAAAGTGAGAATGAAAAAAACCAAGCCACTTATTATTAATATGGCTATCTAAATAAACGTTTGGAGAGTGAATATCCCATGGCTTGTCACTATATTTATGGTGCCGATTGTGATTTGCAACCCATCTAAGTATTGACCCTTGAAATGACATTGTAGCCATGAAAGAGAGCGCTATTTTTATTATTGGGCCCGCTTCAAAGCTTCGATGCGTCATATAACGGTGGTACCCTATAGTCGCACCCATTCCAGCAATTAAATAAAATACTATGAACGAAGAAATTTCAACCCATGTAAAGGCATGAGATTGAAAATAGTAAATTGCATACAGTGAGCCTAAAAAAGGAAAAATGACAAAGAATGTATTTTCAAGACGTTTAATCCTTGCTTTACTGGGCTCAAGGCTAATGCCAGCAGGCGGAACAACATTATCTCTTTTGGAATAAAGCACTGCAAAATCTCCAGCATACATCAAATGGGGAATTTTCCATTCTAACACGCAATCCAACGTTCGAGCCTTTCTAATCCCACCATATTTTAACAAGCAAGAGCGTCTTATCGAGCTAATTTATATATTTGACTCAATTAGGCTTATATTTAGATTTAATAAAAGTGATCAACTCATTTTTTAGTTCTATTCCAATCTGAAATATCCCATCTTTGGTTAATAATTCATGACTGGGATTACCCGCATATTCCGTTAATTTACCCTTTTCGACCTTATAACCACCAATGATATCTTGAGGTGAAATAGCAGCACTAAGATCTTTAACTCTTTGATCAACAAGATAAACCCAAGAACCTTCTTCAGCTTGAGGTAGCTGTGCTAAAACAATTTTTGAATGCCTGCCAAAACCATCTAAAAACTCATGAAATAAATATACAAACTCATCATTTTTTTGAAAGGAATCAACAACAATATTATCCTCACTGTTTGTTTCATTATCAGCAAATACACCAACAACAGCCACATTTAATAGCCCTTGTTCGTTAATAAAATCCTTTGGCAAAATAGAGTATAAATACGTCTCCTCATTATTTTCATCAGTAACACTGATAACGCCACCCTTCTCTTCTTCAATACTTGCATCAACACTCATAAAAAACCGTTTTAAATTAATTTAGTTAGACTGAATACAACAAATAAGGCGGACATTGAAATCTCAGGACCGCCTTTACCTAATGCATTCTGTCACATTCTGGCACATCAATATTTTTTTGTACAGATTCGGAAAAGCTTGGCTACGTAATACGCACTAAAGATAAAAAACAGCTTTTAAAGGATGTCCACGAAAGGCACGAGCCGGGATATCAGCGAATTGCTTTCTAAGGCTCACAGGAGCCAGACGGCTATGCACTAATAATTATTCGGCTAACGCCTCACCCGTTGGGTCAGCAAAAGCTGTTGTCTCACTATGTTCGGCTGAGTTATCCGTTTAAACAACAAAACGGTAAGCTCACTAAAAAGTAAGCCGTTACGATTCCGAAGGAAGAGTCGATATTGATCGAATCTTGCACAGCCATAGAAGATGTACAAAAGCACAGGACTCTCTACAAATCAGTGGCACCCCCCCTAGTTTTTGGTATCAGCGGATTCATTTTTTGAGGCAAAAATGAATCTTGAGGTTTCTACGAGCTAAATGGTCTAATTATTGTAGGTTCATCTTTACTATTTTTTATATTTTTCGGCAAAGATTTTTTTCCAGTGTGTAGTAATTTGGTGTACATGATCACTCCACTTTTTAGTATCTTCAATTTGTTTTTCAGTGGCTTTTCCTTTTATGTAAAAACCATTCCTCTGCTTATCATGCTCAAACCAATGAGCTGATACTTGAACCCATTCTGCGATATTATTTAGACCATATTCTCTTTTCAACATCGCTTCTATATCATCCTTAGGATAAGCATCTATGTGATAAAAAATTTCATAGTGTTTATCTAGGGTTGGTACTTTTTTTAATACGCTTTCGATAGAAACATCCTTTGTAGAATTAGCAAACTTACCGACATTAGGATTGTTAAAGATATTGCCATATTCATTCGCAATATTAATATCTTCGGACATCAACTCTGCTAATTTACCTGACCATTTTTCCGAGGCATCTTCCCAGTCTTTAAGCGATACACCTAACACTTTTGCAGCCTCTTCTTCACTCATCCCTCGAGTAATGTGAGCCGTAGCTGCAGCCCAATTTTCAAAACTAACGTTATTAATGGGTTTAAGTTCTTTCGCACTGAGTGCAGTAAAAGAAAACATGAAGATAAAAAGTATTGCAACTAATTTCATTGATATATCCGTTTTATAATTGATAAAGTTAATTAATAGGTATACGTAAAAAATGCGTATATCAAAATTTAAGTAAGAGTAACATTGGACAACCAAGACTTCATCTACATTTTTGCAGATGTTTGTCACTACCATTAATTTTAAAAGTAGCAATTACATATATTAATCAGTATGTTGTAAAATGTGCATGACAATGAATGCCAAGTCTTTAAGCGGAGTGAGTGGCACCCTCCCTAGTTTTAGGGATCAGCGGATTCATTTTATGTTTACAAAAAATGAATCTTGGGATGCCTACGGGGTAAACGGTCTTATTTTTAGTATTAAATACTGGATGTCCAATATTTCGATAAATTTCAAATCTAATGACTAAATCTGCCATGTTGTGAATGTGCCATTAATTGATCAAACTCCCTGCCCGGCATATGTACAAGATCTGTATGTGACCCACCTTCAAAATAAATATCATCCCGAGATGACAAACTATCATCCACAATAACGGGAATTCCATAAGCCTGAGCCAAAGCGGGCACAGCACCTGGTTGACAATCACTAAACACCTCATTCAATTCACTTTCAGTCGCTAGCCCTAAACGATTATTTAACTGCTTATTCAAAGGTGTAAAGTCAACATTGTGGGTTGAAGGAATTACTGCCAGAACATAGTCTCCATAAGCATCTTCAAGTAATACTGCTTTTGCCAGTTTGTCAGCGGAAATCTCGCCCATTTGCGCTGTTTCACTACTGCTGTGACTATATGGGTGAGAAATCAACTCATAATCAATATCACTGTCATCAAGATATTGTTGTAACGTAATTGCTATAGCCATGATAAATACCTCCTAATTAGAAAATATACCATCGTAAAAATACGATGAGTCATAGCTTATATATAGATCAAAATTATAAATAATAAAAGAAACTAAGCTTATAAATATTTTATCCGACGTTTAAATCTTTCTAATCTCATCATATTTAGTCGGCTTAGAACGACTTACCAAGTAAGTTCATACACATGGTACCCTCCCTGGTTTTTGGCATCAGCCTTATATAAAGAAACTCAAAAAAGGAATAATATTCTGGTTGTGAATATTAATTAGTTACCATCCAGAAAGGCCATTTTTTGGATGCTAGCTAAATAGCTGCTGTCTGGTGTTTTCTTATAGTTATTATGAGTGGCTAGCCATTCCAGTATTTCTGTTTGTAGAGTGTTTGATTGGTTTTGCATTTGAAGCTGAACGCCATAACGCAAGTAAGCATAAAGCCAGTGCGAATAATGAAACAATAAGAATAGTTGACGTTGTAATGTTTCCTAAAGCTGTAACCCAGCCACCGCGAGGATGTTGAACATAGAGGAAATTGCTTAACAATACTTGTACCAAAAAGAATCCTGTTAAAAACAATACGATGGCATTTATTGAAATTTTATTTATTGGCGTTAATTGATTCATTTTTTCGCTCCTCTATTTGCGTTTGTGTTTTATTAATGTTCTATTTATACAGCATAAAACACAATAAGGAAACAAAAAGCGAATAATGAATTTTTACTCTGAGCTAAATCAATAGAAAAAAGATCATCCATTTCACAACACCAGCGGATTGAATGCCCCCCAGTTTTGAATGATAGCTCGTTCGCTTTTTTAACGACTGCTAAACTTATGCAAAGCTCAGTATCAGCGGAGAGTGGCACCCCCCCTGGTTTTTGGTATCAGCGGATACATCTTTTGTTAAGAAAAAAATATATCCTGGTATTTCTATGGGAACTTATGGCAAAGGTCTCTTTAACTAATATTCTAGTACTTTAGTTATAAATTCATTGCAGTAATCGTATAAAAAATAATCCAAACCTTTGCCTTCACATTTCTTTGTCTTTCTATTATTTATTAAGTCATTAAACCACTCATCTTGCCTAAATTTAACAACACTCATTTCACCTGTACTTTTGTTTAAAGTTAATTGATCAAAACAATAAAAGTAAATACTTTGCCTGCCCTCATCGCCATGTGAAAAACAAATTAGGCTTTCAATTTTTTCTTTATGGTTTTCATTTTTTGGATCGTTAATATCGAAAGAAAACTCTTCGCGTAAAACATCTTCTAATTTAATAATTTTGGAGGGATGAAGAAATTCACAATCACCCGAACCCCATTTAAAAAGTCCGTTTTCTAAAATAAAATCTGTATAACTTTTAGGAAAATTAATGTTTATTCTTTCTTCTGTTTCTAAAATATCAGACTTTGAAACATTCTTGGTAAAAATTGGTTTAACCTCATAAGCATATAAATCTTGGACTTCATCAAAGTATTCATCTTCCTCTTTCATTTTATACTGTTCTTCATTTTCTTTTAAGTAACTTTCAACAAACAAATTGAGTCTTTTAATCGAGTCAATAGCTCCTTCATTACGATTTCCTTTTACAAATGTGAAATATTTACTCATGACCTAATCCTAATTAGTTGATGTGATAAGAGAAACACGCTTTAGTATTGATATACAAAATCTAGCGCATGGGTTTTTATGTATAGTTTATTTTTCGGTCAGAATTACAGAGTAAGAACTAAAACCTAAATAAGATTTTGTACAAAATACCTTAACCTTTGCACCTGCTTTAAATGGAAATTTTCTTGAGATAGAGGCAGTAACTTTTTTACCATCCTCTAACTCAATAAATAATTTAGGAAATTGACCCATTTTTCCAGCAGGAACAGCTGATAAATGAATTGCTGTTCCTTGAATAATTTTTGTTTCCTTTGGGGGCAACATTAAAACGAACATTATGAAAATGAGGGAGAAAGTAAAAAACACAAAAAAATAATGCCTTATTTTTTTCATTTTATTTCTTTTTCTAATTTTTTTATTTCTTTCTTCTAGCTGTTCTTCTTGAGTCATTTATTTATCTTTATTTAACAATTTATAAAAATAAGCTTATTAGGGACATCCAACATAAATAAGCCATTAAACTGTATTTTCATTCCAGAGTTTGATAGACATTTTTTATCTCCTGTTCTCTTGCTAAAGAGATAGTAGTAGTTTGTCATCAATGCCAGATAGGGTGCAGCTACTTTGTGTTTTACAACTAAATATTAAGCTTATACCAGATTTTTTTTCTGGTTTTTCATTAGGCTGCCACATAACAAGAACCACATTTAGATTAGTTTTGTTATTTTTGACAAATTCAGCAAAACGCGGATATTTATCTCTTTTAGCACCTGGGTTTTCTTTAGAAATAGTGACTATCTTGTGAAGATATAACTTACCCAGTTCTTCTTTATATTCAGTCTTTGCTTTTTTAGAAAAACCATTAAGTCCTGCACATAGCTCACCCCAGTTTTCTTTATCTGTAAACTCTCCATCTATCCAAAAAGGAAAACTAATATCTTTTTGGCTTTGTTCGCATTGACCACTGGAAATTTGCTTCCATATATTTTGTCCTTTATTGAATAAGTCATTAGAATTTGCAACTAAATTAACGTTACAAAAAGTAATAAGAAATATAAAAGTAGTAATTTTTTTGGATAATGACATCAGTACCTCATTTAATGTTGTTGAAAAACTAACGTTTATTATACAGCTTCTATAAAAAAGGGACGCAACCGCACCCCCTCTATTTTTTAGTATCAGCGGATTCAAATAAATAAAGGATAGATGCAAAAATAAAGACCTGAACCCGTTCTTCTTTTTTTGAGATTGAAACGGTTTCTTTTCTGATCTAATCTCACATTTATGATGCTACTTGTACTTAATGCCACGATGTTGGCTGTTTTTATACCAACCTTTATCTTTGTTTCGGTAACGCCTGGCATGTGTATGACCTTATCAATGACCCTGGGTATGACGGTGGGCGTCAAACGTACCCTGTGGATGATGGCAGGAGAATTAATCGGTGTGGGCCTAGTGATCGTGCTTTCAATGATCGGTGTTGCTGCTATTTTGATAAAGTACCCATCGCTGTTTATCGCACTAAAATGGGGTGGTGGATTATATCTAGCTTATATTGGTTTTGAAATGTGGCGATCGCGCGGGCGACTGGCATTACAGGAGTGTTCTGATAGTGTAGTGGATGTCTCACGACTTTCTCTAGCGATACAGGGTTTTATTACAGCGATAGCCAATCCCAAAGGTTGGGCATTTTTTATTGCTTTGTTGCCACCCTTTCTGGATCAGACTTTACCGTTGGCACCACAATTAACAATACTGCTGGTGATCATTCTAACTATCGAGTTCTTTAGTTTGCTGGTTTATGCGTATGGTGGACAGTCACTTTCTCACTTGCTGCAAAAGCGTAGCAACGTACGATTGATGAACCGTATTGCGGGTACCTTGATGTTTGGCGTTGCACTTTGGTTGATACTCGGTTGATTCTAATTGACTAACATACGCTAAGGTCTAATATTGCCTTAGCAAGGAAGTGAAGTGGCACCCTCCCCAGTTTTTGGTATCAGCGGATTCATTTTTTGGCAAAAAATGAATCTTGGAATTTCTTTATGAACTTATGCCAATTTTTTATAAGAAAAACCCAAAATATGTGCTTAAATTCTCAATAAATAAGTAAGTCCATTAATCAAGGATATTCAATGCAAAAAAAGAAAAATACAAAATATCCTATTGTAGGGATTACTATTATAATATGTATCATAGGTATTATTTTCTTTAGAACGACTCCGTTTCCCCCCCCTAACTTTGAAGTTGAAAAGTATCAACGAACTTGTCTTGATTTAAAGGGGTTTGGAGCAATGCTAAATAGATTTAAAGAACAAAATGATACACTTCCTAATTCTGGAGAAAGCTTACAAGTACTCTATAGTAATCCAGATCCAACTAAATACCCAAACTATCAACAAATTACAAAAAAACCTGTTAATGGCTATTTTAATGATCCTTGGGGTAACCCTTATTACTACATAAACACAAAAGATAGTTTTGAAGTTTTTAGTTTTGGCAGTGATGGTAAAAGCGGTGGTGTAGAAGAAGCAAAAGATATTTTTATAGGTAGTTGTCCACCATAAGAAACCTAGGAAATACGAAAGACCAAAATATATTTCTTAGATAGGACTAGAGTGCTACACCACCGTCTGCTACTAAGCATTCTTCAACCGCTGCGCGAGTTGCGTCAGAGTATTAGACATATATGGACACCTCCCTGATTTCAAGCACTTTTTGATTAAAAGCCAATCAATTTACACTTTTTCAGGCAATCCGCTACCTTTCCAAGCCTTGGTTTTACAGACTTGGAGCCTTGAATGCCTT
>Ga0209633_10002569_pt1 | contig 17405 bp, 18 predicted proteins | sample Cruoilmetagenom1_FD_187290 | JGI IMG/M metagenome (GOLD analysis project Ga0209633, IMG submission 187290) | Oil polluted marine microbial communities from Coal Oil Point, Santa Barbara, California, USA - Sample 1 (SPAdes) (version 2) | ecosystem: Environmental > Aquatic > Marine > Oil seeps ... | reverse complement strand
AAAGTAATTCTTTTTACCTGTGGCAACATATTTTGCTGTCCCTAGAAGTAAAGCTGCTCTTTTTTGAGGCACCTCTTTCACATTACTATAGATATCCTCTGATGTAGAAAGAGCCATGTACTTGTCGAGCAGATAGACAGCTAAAATACCTAAAATCAAAAGCCTGGCAAGCCATTTAACTACAAAAAAAATAAACCGTAACACTCTCTTAACGTAATGCATTCAAGACTTTAAGTGCCTGCGTGTGTTCAGCTACATCATGACAACGAATAATATTAACTCCATTTTCTACAGCTTTTAAATGGATTGTCAGTGTTCCAGGGAGACGCTCCTCTGTTTTGGATACTATAATTTTATCTATCATAGATTTTCGACTCGCTCCCACAAGGAGTTCACATCCAAAACCAGTAAAATGTGTCATATTTTTAAGTAACGTAAGATTATGTTCCAGAGTTTTACCAAAACCTATGCCTACATCAAGAATGATATTTTCTCTACGTAAACCCAGCGCTTCACATTTGCTAATGCGTTCTTCAAAAAAATCACTCACTTCAACCATAACATCATCATAATGAGGATCTTTCTGCATCGTTTGAGGCGTACCTTGCATATGCATCATGCAAAGTTTAGCCTCATATTTAACTGCTAATTTAATGAGTACTTCATCACTTGCTCCTGTGATATCATTGATCAGGATAAACCCGGACTTCAATGCATATTCGACCACCAAAGGTGTGTAGCTGTCTATGGAAAAAGTCACTTGTTCATACAGCTTTTCAGAGGCAATGATGTCACAAATAGGCTTGATACGTGCGAACTCTTCTTCCTCATTGACCACATTAGCTCCCGGACGGGACGAAACTGCTCCAATATCTATAATCGTTGCACCCTCATCTATCATCTTTTTTACTTGAGTGATGGCATCACCGGCCACAAACCTGCTGCCTTCAAAAAAACTGTCATCATTGGCATTTATTACACCCATGATCTGTGTAGGATATGTTTTTGTAGAAAGAAGTTTTTTCAACTGCGCCGCAACATCTTTAAGTCCAAAAGGCTGTGCCAACTCTTTTTTGGAAAGCACTTCCATATGTTTGCGTGTACCAATAAGTATACAGTCATAGGTAGGCTTTTCACATAATATAACACCACTGGGTACTGCAAGCTCTGCACCAATACTTAAGGCATCTTGCTTCAGTATGTTTGCTGCAGGTGTTTTAAGGTCTTTAATGAAGAAGTAAAGCAGTTCCATCTTTTTGGCCATAATACTCACACCGCCACTCTCTACATCAAGTGCTTTGAGGAGTGCTTTTTTATCCGCGATGTTTCCGAGTTTATAGATATACATAATAAGATTCCCCTTTACAGGTAGGGTGTTGTCTCCTGACAACACCTTTAATATTCGATGTCACTATTGGTGTTGTGAGGACACAACACCCTACATCATGTATTTTAGCGTTTTTTTCTAGCCAATAGTTTCAAGAGTAAGGTATTCAATACAAACTGCGGTGGTGACCCTACATCTAAAGCAATAAAAGTATTGGAAAACAGAGTAAGCGTTTTTTCATCCAAGTCATACCCTTCTGAACGTATTGCCTCTTTGCTGATCTCTTCTATAAGTAACTTCATAGCCTTGGCATCAGTACGTTTATGTGTTTGGGTAAATTCATATACACTATCCAAAGACAAGAGCTTCAGATCTAAACCCAATTCTTTTTCTTCTTTCACTTCACTCAATATAGAAATAGGCAAACGTGATTTGATCGTATCGAGAACCGTTGACTTACTTTCGGTAAGGAGTATGAACTCTTTGTTTTTGGGTGGTTCTTCGATCACTTTAAGAAGTTTATTTTGTACTAAAGGAGAAAATGTTTTAGCTGCAAGTATGATGATCGTCATTTCTTCGCTTGCCATATAGGCTTTTTCTATCACAAGCTTTGCATCAAGTACAGAAAATGTCTCTTTTTCTGTAGGAATTCTATGCACCTTATATGCAATAGGTTCATCTTCTCGACCACTTATTATTTTCTCAGCTATACTCGGTGAGATAATTTCGATAATGGACTCATTACTACGAAGCTTTTCAAGCTCTAAGATCGTGTTGTCGATCTGTGCAGTAATGATAACTTGGCTGACTAATCTCATGATTCTAAGTCTAGATCCCCGAACAGTGAGGCAGACAGTGTAGAATCAAAAAGTTTGTATAACTGTAAAAGTTTTATATCAAGTAAAGGATCTGCACTTCGAAACGCGAAACTATCCTGCACCTCTTCATCCATTATCCATAAAAAACTGTTTTCATTTCTATAGACAAGTTTGGTGCAACTATAATCACCTTTACCAATATACCAAATAAAATATCCGTTAGGATAAGAGATCTCAAGCATATCTTCAAGAAGTTGTATATCCTGTGTCGCTTTCATGGCTGAAAGATCAGGGAAACAGCTGCGTAAAGAGTAGGCAGGAAGCAGCGGTCTGTTTTTATTTAGATCATTGATAGTACTCACAATATATTTAGAGAACCACTCATGTGATGGATCGGTTAATATCAGTACCGTTTTCCCCTCAAGAATCTGATCAACAGCACTTTTAACCAAAGGTGCCCACTCATACCGGTACTCTTCCATCCATGAAAAGCAAGACTCATCTTCACGTATGGTTTCGAGTGTCCACTTAAGCAATTTCTGCATACTATTATTTATCTAACTCGTAAGCTTCATGGAGTGTGCGAATAGCAAGTTCCCCATACTTTTCATCTATGACCATAGAAATTTTTATCTCAGAAGTTGAAATCATTTGTATGTTGATATTAGAGTCAGCAAGTACGGTAAATGCTGTAGCTGCCACACCGGAGTGAGACTTCATCCCTACACCCACAACAGATACCTTACAAACATGCTCATCAAAGTCCATACCTTCAATGTCATGATCAAAACTTGCCATCAATTTTTTTGCATTTTCATGCTCAGAGTGTGGTACAGTAAACCCAAGATTGGTTGAACCATCCGTACCCATATTTTGAATGATCATATCTACATGGATATTCGCTTCTGCCAACATTGTAAAAATCTCTGCTGCAATACCCGGTCTGTCTGAGACACCTCTAAGTGTGACTCTTGCCTGGTTTTTATCAAGAACTACACCCGATACTAAAACTTCTTCCATATTATCGTTCTCCTTTGTAATAAGCGTACCTACATTGTCTGAAAAACTACTTTTTGCATAGAGTTTAACATTCAATTTTTTTGCCAGTTCCACAGAACGGCTTTGCAATACTTTTGCCCCTAAAGATGACAGTTCCAACATCTCATCATAAGAGATAATGTCAAGTTTCTTTGCATTAGGTTCTATACGTGGATCAGTGGTATAAATACCATCAACATCTGAATATATCTCACACTGATCTGCTTCGATTGCAGCAGCCAAAGCTACCGCAGAAAGGTCTGATCCTCCACGTCCAAGTGTTGTAACAGAACCGTCTTTATTGACACCCTGGAATCCTGCTACTATGACGATCTTACCTGCTTTGATCGCATGCTTCATTGCACTAGGGTCAATCGACTCAATACGCGCATAAGTATGTGTATCAGTCGTCACAATACCTGCCCCTCTACCTGTCATCGCTACAGCATCATATCCTCTGGCTTGCAAAGCAATAGACAGTAATGCAGCCGTCACTCTTTCGCCTGAAGAGAGTAACATATCCATCTCTTTTTTTGCGGGCTCTTTGGTAAAATGTTCTGCAAACCCTATGAGTTTATTGGTTTCACCACTCATCGCAGAGACAACAACCACAATATCATCGCCTGCTTCTCTCGCTTTTGCCACACGGTTGGTCACGTTTTCTATTCGCTCTACATCACCAACACTTGTACCACCATACTTGTGTACAACTAACATCTATATTAGACCCTTTTTAGTATTTATAACGCTTTTTTGGCAAAGCCAAACAAAGCTACGTTGTCACTAAGACTACCTCAGCAGTAGGCTCAAGTGACTAGTCACTTTTTATATTATATCAAACCTTCTTTGATAAAATAATCAATCACCCTACGATACACTTTTCGTTTAAAGTAGGTTACTTTTCTAAATAAATCTTCATATTCGACAAACTCATACTCCTCAAACTCTGGAATATGATATGCCTCTAAGTTTATCTCTGCTCCATCTATAAGACGTACCAAAAAGTATTTTTGGGTCTGTCCGTCAAACGGATATGTTTTACCTCGTGAGACTTTGGGAAAGTCATACGAGATCCATTCAGGATATTCTCCTAAAACCTCAATTTTGTCACAGCCTATTTCTTCTAACAATTCTCTCTTTAAAGCTTCTCGGGGTGTTTCACCGTCATCGATCCCTCCTTGAGGGAATTGCCATGCATTTTTTATATCACTTCTGTGTGCGACAAAAAACTCACACTTATCCGGATATCTGGAAGAAAGTATCACTGCTGCAACATTTGGCCTATAGCTTTTAGTTGTTTGCATTTTTACCTATTTACTATTATAATTTACTTTTTAAAAGAGATTCCTCTTCTAATTTCTGCTATTATTTTATCTAAAATACGGTTATATCTATCTAAAATAGACTTCTCAACACAGAAAGATCCACTGTATCAATTTTAAAGAAGAAAGGTTCATAATGCTTGTCTATATTCACATTCCTTATTGCGATTCAAAATGTCATTATTGCAGCTTCAATACCTATGTTGATAAGTTTGATACACGCAATGACTATATGAAAGCACTTTACAAACAACTCGCTTTTGAACTTAAGCGTTTTGGCGCAGAAGAGAACAGCATAGAAACACTTTTTATCGGGGGAGGTACACCCTCCACTGTTGCGCCTGAACTTTATGACCCTATCTTTACACTCTTAAACCCGTATTTACAAAAAGATGCAGAGATCACCACCGAAGCAAACCCAAACTCGGCCACAAAAGAATGGTTGACAGGGATGAGAAAGCTGGGTGTAAACCGTGTCAGTTTTGGGGTACAGAGTTTTAACGCTGATAAACTCAAAGCATTAAACAGAGCACATAACCCTCAGCAGGCAAAAGATGCCATACTTCATGCAAAGTCACTTGGATTTAAACATCTCTCTTTAGATTTGATCTATAACTACCAAGGAGATAACAAGCCTCTACTTTTAAATGACATAGAAGAAGCTTTTTCTTTACCTATAGATCATATTTCCGCCTATGAACTGACGATAGAAGACGGTACAAAATTTTCAACTACCCCTGAAGTACGACAAGAAAATGAAAATTTGGCTTTTTTTGTCTCTGACGAAATAGAAAAAAGAGGATTCAAAGCCTATGAGATCTCAAATTACGGAACCTACCAAAGCTCTCACAACAAAGGATACTGGGAAATTAAAGACTACATAGGAGCAGGAGCAGGAGCCGTTGGTTTTCTAAAGAACAAACGTTTTTATCCTCAAACTGGTATAGAAACCTATATTAATAATCCTTTACATATTACAGAGGAACCCCTCACAGCAGAAGAGTTACTGACTGAGAAAATTTTTCTAGGCTTACGCAGTCTTATAGGTATCGAGAAATCTTCTCTCTCCCCAGATATGATCACAAAAGCCAATATTCTTTGTGAAGAAAATAAATTACAGTGTAACGATACACACTACTATAACAACAATTTTTTCCTCTCTGATGAACTCGCACTCTATATTTTAGGATAATTTGCTAAAATACATCAATTAAAAATCTAAGGTTCACTATGTTTGGCATCGGCTTTACTGAGTTAATTCTCATTTCTATTATCGCTATACTCTTTCTAGGTCCAGATAAACTACCTCAGACCATGGTCGAGATCGCCAAGTTTATCAAAAGTGTTAAAAAGACTGTTGGGGATGCAAAAAGTTCTCTTGAAGAAGAGATGAAAATTGCAGACCTTAAAGATGAAGCACTCAGTTACAAACAACAACTTGATGATGCTACTTCAGAATTGAAAAATTTTAAAAATATTGACTTTGATGACTTTGATGATGATGTCTCTTATGACGATGAGATTTCAAAAAAATCATCTAAAAAGCTTGCAAAACCGCCTAAAGAACAAAAGAGTGCAAAAAAAGTAGAAAAAGTAGAAGAAGAAACACTTGCTACACAGGTTGAACCAAAAAATGACGAAGTCACATTTAAGAAAAAAACAAAAGTAGCACAAAAAAAGAATAAAGAAGAGAGTGATGAGAAAACTGATACACCCAAAGGTGACGCATAATGTTTACTGAACTTAGACCTCATCTTGTTGAGTTACGAAAAAGACTGGGACTTTCTGTTCTCTCTATATTTATCGGTTTCATCATTGCTTTTGTATTTCATGAGATCATTTTAGAATGGATCACTGCCCCACTTAATGAAGCATTGGCACAAGTGGCACACCTCTCCCAAAAAGCGGCTGACGGTATGGTCACAACACACCAGGTTGGTGGTGCATTTTTTGTAGCACTTAAAGTTTCATTCTTTGCAGGACTCTTAGCTGCCCTTCCTTTTATCTTATATCAACTCTGGCTCTTTATCGCTCCGGGTTTATACAGTAATGAAAAAAAGATGGTGATCCCCTTTGTCGTTGGTGGTACCGTCATGTTCTTGGTAGGTGTTTTGTTCGCTTACTATGTGGTTACACCTTTTGGCTTTCAGTTTCTCATTACCTTTGGTTCTTTTCTTTATACCCCTCTGATCAACATCGAAGACTATGTTGGCTTCTTTACCAAGATCATGATGGGCTTCGGTATCGCTTTTGAACTTCCTGTTTTTGCTTATTTCTTAGCCCTTTTAGGATTGGTAACAGACAAAACACTTAAAGACTTTTTTAAGTATGCCGTCCTCATTATCTTTGTTGTTGCTTCACTGTTAACACCACCCGATGTACTGACCCAACTTCTTATGGCAGCACCGCTTATTTTACTCTATGGTATTTCTATTTTAATTGTACGCGCAGTGAACCCTCATAAAGAAGAAGATGATGACGAAGATGAAACGACTGACGAAGAAGAAAATAAAGATTCAAACTGATTTCCTCTATGAATCCTGAACTACTCACTAAAAATTATGACTATGAGCTCCCTGAAGGGTTCATAGCAACCATACCTGTCCATCCAAGAGACCATGCAAAACTCCTTGTATATGATAGAAAAACCGATACGATCACACACACAACATTTAAACATCTCTTAGAATTTGTACCTAAAGCATGTGATGTTTTCCTCAATGATACCCGTGTCATCAAAGCACGTATTTTTGGACATAAAAGATCAGTAGACCAAAATGCTGGAGGAAAAGTAGAACTTCTTTTTAACAAACCTTTGGATGCACACCACTATCTTGTACTTATCAGAGGCAAGGTCAAGGTAGGGACGGAACTGTTATTTAATAATGATCTTGTAGCAACCGTTACAGGATTAAATGATGATGGATCACGTATTGTCACCTTTGCACATGAAGGTAAAGAGATACGTTTTGAAGACCTTGTCCTTCTCTTAGATAGCATTGGGCATATCCCATTGCCGCCTTATATGCAAAGAGAAGACAATAAAGAAGATGAAACAGACTACCAGACACTGTTTGCAAAAAATGCAGGTGCTGTTGCGGCACCTACTGCTTCTTTACACTTTACTCCTGAACTCTTTGAAGCATTACAGCAAAGACACAAGACACACAAGGTAACACTACATGTCGGTGCAGGAACATTTAAACCTGTTGAAGCAGAGGAGATCTTAGCTCATCCTATGCATTCTGAATATTTTGATATACCTGAAGCATCTGCCAAAATATTAGACAGTGACACCCCTCTTTTAGCCATAGGCACAACGGTGACAAGAACGCTTGAATATTATGTACGAACAGGGTCAACACAAGGGGAATGTGATCTTTTTTTAAACCCAAATAATCCACCCCAAAGAGTCACGCATCTACTCACCAATTTCCATTTACCCAAAAGTACCCTTATTATGCTTGTCAGTGCTTTCATTGGAAGAGAAAAAACGTTACACTTATATAAAGAGGCCATAGAGAAAAAATATAGGTTTTTTTCTTATGGTGACGCAATGCTCATACTTTAAAAGGTGTATCATGAGATATATTTTATACTTCATATCAACCCTGTTTTTCTTCACAGGATGTGGCGAGCCAAAACCCTACAGCTATCCAAATTATGATATTATAAAACCTGAAAAAACCTGTAAACCAAACAGGACAAATATCCAGGAACTTCTCGAATCATATTTAGGGAAACCTTATGTTTGGGCAGAAGAAGGGCCACATGCCTTTGACTGTTCAGGACTCACCTATAACATCTATGGTTCTATGGGTATAGAGATCCCACGTGTTGCAAGAGAACAGGCAAAAATGGGGAAAAAAGTAGCATTCAGTAACTTACATTATGGTGACCTCATCTTCTTTGGTTCTACCAACAAAAGAAGTAAATATATTAATCATGTAGGTATGTATCTTGGGGATGGCTGGTTTGCACATGCCAGCTCTAAACAAAGAAAAGTGACCATTTCACATTTTAAAAAAGAACCTGTCTATCGAAAACGTATGAAAGTATGTAAACGCTATCTCAGTGAGGATGAACGAGCCAAATATATGAATTGCGATGTACCGCTTCAAGAGATGAAAAGTACAACTTCACGTTACACAACACCTTGGCAGACAGGTATGAAATTACCTAAAAAAGCTGTGCCTAGTTAGAATGTCGCCATCTTATTCAACTATAAATATTGTCTCTGTATTGGCACTTGGAGCACTGTTTATCCATGGGTGTAAGCCACCTCATCATCCTTCAAATCCCAATTATGCCATTCAAAAACCTACGGTAAAGTATGCTCCAAGCACAAAAAGTCTGGACAAAATGGTTAAAAAACTTCAAGGTCAACCCTATGTCTGGGCAGAAGAAGGGCCAAATCATTTTGACTGTTCAGGCTTCACCTACTATATGTATGGAAGTATGGGCATAGAAATACCCCGTGTTGCAAGAGAACAGGCTAAGAATGGTCAAGAGATCAAGATGAATGAACTGATCTATGGTGACCTCATTTTCTTTGATACTGAACCACAACGAAGAGGTCGTATAACGCATGTGGGTATGTATCTTGGTAATGGTTGGTTTACGCACGCGAGTACGACCAAATATGAAGTTGTCTATTCCAATCTTAACACTTCAACCTATTACAAAAAAAGATTACGTATTTGTCGAAGATATCTACCTGAAAGTCAGACAAAGATCGTAAAAGTTGATGCGCAAAAACCATGGAAAACAAAAGAAAGTATTAAGATCAAAGCAACACCTGTTGTAAAAGCCAAAACAGCTCCCAAAGTCATTAAGAAATATACACTGGGTAATTTCTATGTCCAAGTGGGTTCTTTTACAGGAACCCCAAAAAAAGACCTGCTCTCCAAGATCACACGAGCAGGATATCACTATCATCTCATTAAGTTTCCTATCAACGGCAAGCAGATCTCAAAACTGCTTATAGGTCCGTATAAACAAAGATCTGATGCAGTGCACCTTTTAGGAAAAGTAAAAAAGACCATACAAAAAGATGCGTTTATTGCAGAAATACGTTAAAAATAAAATTTATTTTTCTAGACACTGCGCGTATGCAGCAGCCTGAATATACTCAGCGATCGATTTATTGAGTGTATTTATCTCAAAGATATATTTTTCTTTATATTTAGCAAATATATCATATTTTTTATACATCAGTTGTTGCAAGATTTCAGTCATCAGATTATGCATATCCTCCGCACCTATTGAACCTGTAAGTCCTCTCATGTCCACGCACAACATTTTGATCTGTTCAAAACGCTGCTCTCGTATGAGTTTTACAAAAGTATCATCACTTGTGCCATAAGCCTCTGAAAACTCTTTAAGGACCTCAAGATACAGCGTTTCACTGTTATTTGCATGCCCAATACCTTTAGCAATATTGATCCCCTTGTATGAAATGACTTTTTTAGGCTTAGTGATCTTTTTGATTGTCTTCTTGACCGGTTCATAACTAAGGTACATTGCCAATGCCGTATAGAGTTTTCCTATATTCAACGGTTTAGATAAAAATGCATTAATACCTGCCTGGAACATTTTTTGGGTCTCACTCTCTAGCACCAAGGCAGTAAAAGCAATAATAGGTAAAGTATCATACTTGCTGTCAAGCCGGATCATTTGTGTTGCAGTATACCCATCCATGATAGGCATGTTAATATCCATCAATACGATGTCAAATTCTATCTTACTCTCTTTAACAATATCAACTGCCTCCTGACCATTATTGGCAATCGTAATATGCATACCTGAAAGATGTAAGAGTGTAATAAGTACTTTTTGATTAATAAGATTATCTTCGACTATCAAAATATTTTTATCGGAAAAATCTTTAAACTTCTCTCTTGTGATCCCTTTGGTTTCCATCATATGCGTTTTATGTATCTTTGCCTTTGGTCTATCATCTTTCTCTTCATCTACACTATAGGTAGATACTTTAATATCATATAAGTTAATGATCATTTCAAAAATACGTTCTTGATTTAAGGGTTTAAAGAGATGGATATCTATCACATCATTTACAAAACTTTTTTTATCTGCCTGCAATAAAGCATTCAGTGCGATCACCTTCAGTTCTTTCCCCGTTTTTATCTTAGTCAAATACTCAACCAGTCTCACATTAAACAGACTCTCATGTAAGACCACAATATCAAAAGCAGTAAGATTGGGAATATTTTTCATAAATTCTTCTTGTGAAAGAACCTTCACCTCATGCCTGAAATATGCAAACATTTTTTTAATGGCCAAAGCAGAATTATAGTTACTGTCAACAATAAAAACTTTTTTCTCTATGAGTATTTTGTCGGGTAGTCTGTACGTTCTTTTGTTTCGTCCTTCAATGGTTGCAAAAGGTAAAGAGAGTGTAAATGCACTTCCTCTACCAACTGTACTGTGTACGGAAAGCTCTCCACCCATCATATCAACTAATTCATTGGCAACAAAAAGCCCCAGCCCGACATAAGCTCCTGTCCCCTCATCATAATAAGGGACAAACAATTTATCTAAAGCCTCAGATGTAAGCCCATTACCTATATCTGTAAACAGGAATTGCAATTCAATTCTCTCTTCAAAGGTATCAAACATTGAAATTTCCAACTTCACCTCTTCCACAACTCCCTGATCCATTAAATGGGCAAGAATACTATCAAGAATTTGACCCAAATGCAGTGAATCACCAATGATACGGCGTGGAATGTTTTTATCTATATCAAAAATAAGTTCTGTACTGCTTCCTGCAAATTGAGAACACAGAGACCCGGATACTTCGTTGAGTACATTATTAATGTTGAACTCTTCATTAATGATCTCAACTTTTTTTGACTTTAATCGGAGAAAATCGATCAGGTCATTGGTGACATCCAAAAGTCTGTTTTCAACATTAGCCAGGATCTCATCTTTATTTTTAAACGGTTTAGATGTTTTTGCCAAAGAGTTTTGGCCTTTTTCAAGCGCTTGTTTTGCAATGTTATGAATATTTTCACTCATATTTGTAAGCAGCAGAGTCTGATTTTTTTCCATCTCTAATTGTTTGTCAAACAAACTTTGGTGCAAATGCTTCGTCTTACGTGCCTGATGGGAAGAGACAAAAAGAATAATGATACCTACGATCGCCAAAGCAAAGAGTGCCACCCATATCCAATAAATGCCTGCCTCTGCCATTTCTCCTGCCTGAGCAACATTTACCATACCAAAGCCTATGAAGATCGTACCAGTTTTCTTTAAATCCATAATAACATTACCTTATTTTTTATAAACTAATATTCTTCATAATGACATTTCCCTTCTACAATTTTAGCAAAGGATTTTATTTTTTTACTTACTTTTATCACTTTTATTAGATAAAGTTTTATTCTATTATTCTATTTATTGAAACAGGTACTATCCATAAAAAAACCAAACTATACGCTTAATCATGAAAAAAATAGTAAAGATTTGGCTACAATGACATTATGAAATTAGCAAGTATAGATGTAGGTCTTAAACGTATAGGTGTAGCAATTTGTCTTGACCAGAGTATTGTAATACCCCAAAATGCTATCCTGAGAAAAAACCGTAATCAGGCAGCAAGAGATGTCAACATATTTTTAAAAGAATGGGAAATAGAAAAACTCATCATAGGACTCCCAAAAGATGCCGCAAGTTCAGAAGAGATGGAAAGACGCATCAAACACTTTGTCTCTTTACTTGACCTTGACATTCCTGTTGCCTATCAAGATGAGCAGAGTTCAAGTATAGAAGCCAAAGAACTCACCCAAGGTATTTTCAAACATAAAAAAGATGGAAAAATAGACTCTATCGCTGCAAAGATCATCCTGGAAAGATGGTTAAAGCATTAGAGTTTTTGCTTCAAACCCTGTATTCTTTTATATGCTTTCGTGATAGTCTCTTCTTTGACCTCTCCACTTTTTACCAAAGCCCTAATTGTATCTACAAGCATTTTTGTACTTTTTACTTTTCTAGGATCAAGCTGATTTCCTATCAGTAAAATATCATCCCCAGCATTAATAGCCAGTTTCAGGGTATTTTTCAATCCATACTTTTTAGATATGGCACCCATCTGAAGATCATCGGTGATCACAACCCCATGATAACCCAACTTCCAACGTAACATTTTAGTAATCGTCTTATACGATAAACTAGCTGGATATTTGTCATCAAGTTTTTTATTAAATACATGGGCTACCATGACTGTATCTGCCTTGTCTTTAAGTAGTCTGTAGGGTTCAAGTTCAACTTCTTTCCATAGGTTGGTCACATCAACAAAACCTTTGTGTGTATCCCCCACTGAAGAACCATGTCCGGGAAAGTGTTTGATGGAGGTAAGCACACCGTTGCTGTGCATCGCATCTATAAATGTAGAAGCATACTTTGCTACGATCTTAGGGTCTTTACCAAAAGAACGACCTAAACCATGAATGACATGATTTTTCATATTGATATCCAGATCGACCACGGGAGCCAAGTCATAATTGATCCCTACAGATTTGAGTTCTTTACTCATTTTTCTATACGTCGATTTGATCTTACTTTGATCCATTTTAATCACGTCAGACGCTTTAGGGAACTTACCGTAAAAACCGTATTTACTCTTAAGCCGTTGCACACGTCCACCTTCCTGATCCACAGCAATGAGAAGTTTCCCGTCTTTACTACAGGACTGCAACTGTTTGGTGAGATTTTTAAGTTGCTTTACATTAGATATATTCTTAGGTTTACTCTTATTGACAGGATTATAATCAAACAAGATCACAGCTCCAAGATTATAGGTTTTAATATCTCTACATATTTGGCTATTTTTTGGCGCGGAAGTACCATGAAATCCAACCATTAACATCTGCCCTATTTTATGTTCCAAGCTTACACTAGCAGACAACACATTAGATAACACCCCTAACACAACAACATATTTTTTAAACATACTCATCCTAATTTCTAATTTCTAATTTCTAATTTCTAATTTCTAATTTCTAATTTTATTATACACTCTATTAGTATTCAGTTAACCTTAGGCTATTATTATATCACTACAAGAGCATCAACAGAGATAGATTATAATCTCCTTTTAAATTTATAAAATCTATTTTCAAACATCATTTTCCCCTCCTTTTCCCCCTTGTTGATGCTCTTTTAACTACCACTTGAATCTATCAAATATAATCAAAAACGCTATTAGTATTCAGTTAACCTTATAGTATTATACTAACCCTACAAGAGCATCTAGGGACACCTAAAATTCCCCTCCCTTAAACATATATTTTAGGTCTCCTTTTAAATATTTCTCTCCTTTTAGTCCCAAAGGTGCTCTTTGAAAAACTCTTCCTGCATAATTTATTCAAATTACACGATTATCACACCTATCTTAGTGTATACTTTAGAATTAAACTATATACAAGGTTCATTCATGAAAAACTTACTTACAAAAACACTGCTACTGTTTTCACTTTTAACAACTACCTACGCGGCAAAGGATGAAAGCGCTTTAGCCACAATGAAAATGACTGACACTACGGGAAAAACCTACAGTGTACAAGGGACAGAACAGGGACTCAAAATTAAAGGCCTTGAAGGAAAAGTTGTCTTTTTAGAATTTTTTGGACATAAATGCCCTCCATGTTTAGCGTCTATCCCACACCTGATCAAACTACAAAATAAACATAAAGACAAGTTAGCGATTGTTTCTATTGAAGTACAGGGATACAACCATGAACAAACAAAAAAGTTTGCCAAAGAAAAAGGGATGAACTATATTGTAGTGTCTGAAGAAAAAGCTTCAGAATTAGTCTCTTATATTCAACAAAGAGCCCAATGGGAAGGGAGCATTCCTTTCTTGGTAGCACTGGATCCTCAAGGAGATGTACAATTTGTTCAAGCAGGTATGCTTCCTGAAGAATCACTGGAAGAATTGATCTCACAACTTTCAAAAAACAAAAAATAACCTTTTGCACTAAAGGACAACTATGAAAAACATTATCATTCTCGCACTACTGAGTGTCACGATCACATTTGCAGAGTCAAAAAAAGAAAATACTGTTGAAGAAACTTATTCCCAATATCTTACAGATGCCATTGAAAGTGTAGAAGAAGCCAGAAAAGAGGCTTTAGATGCTCTGGATAACATGGTAAAAAAAGTAGATCTGGCAAGGGAATCCGATCCAAAGGCCGAAGATTCTATCTCCACACAAATTGTTGAAACACATGCCATTGGTCAACTGGCAAAAAGTACTGCTAATGTTGAAATAGCCAAAACTAAAGCCATTGCTAAAATATCACAGGCCGTAGATAATATGGATAATGCAAGTAAAGAAGACCGTAAAAAAGTAGAAGATGCTTCACTTGCTGTGATCATTCAGGCCATTGCTTCTGTAGAAATAGCCAAAGCAAATGCTTCCAAAAGTATTGTAGAAGCAACTAAAAGAGTCGAACTGAGTAAAACGAAACCCACAAAAACCATTGAGCATGGTGAAGAAACACTGAGTATCGCTAAAAATATAGCTGCTGTTCAAATTGCACAATCTGTTTCTGACGTAGAAGTAGCTAGATCAAATTCTATCATTGAAATAGCACGTTCGTCTATGAAAAACATAAAATCACCTCTCTCTAAAGAAGAGGAAGAGAAACTCAAAAGTATTAAAGCTGAAGCGACAGCAAAGATCTCTTCTTATTTAACCAGATTACAAGTTCTAAAAGCAGAGCTCACCACTAAAATTGCGGAAGAGATAGTCAAAGTTGAAATTGCAGAAAATAAAATGATGATGTCTTCTGACAAATAATATAGGTTCCTATTGTAGTCTCACGATACCGTTGCGTATCGTGACTTCACCTTCAAGCTCTGCCTCATATACCCTGTCTCCAAACCTAGAGATCGTCTCATCAAATGTAGGTGAAGACTGACAAAAATAAAAAAAATCATCCTTTTGCATCTCTGAACTTACTGCCTGTCCAAAACGTGATGCGAATGTTTCTACATCTGTTATAGCAGTAGCCTTACCTTCAGAAAGTAAAGTATTTGTTCCTAAACTCTCACCTAGTCTTTGAGGCAAAACAAATATCTCTTTGCCCATTTTTAAAGCATACTCCACTGAACGCATTGAACCACTTTTTAGATCTGCTTCAGTCACGATAAGACTGTCTCCAAGAGCAACCACCAATTCATTACGTACCACAAAACTCCAGCCTGTAGCTCTAAATCCATCATTGAATTGACTCATCACCAACCCTCTGTTTTCAATGTTCTCTATCAGACTTCTATTAAGTACAGGATAACGGATATCAAGCCCATTTCCCACCACAGCAATAGTATTTTCTTCCCCTGCTCCTGCATGTGCAATAGCATCTACTCCCATGGCAGCTCCACTGACCACACAGACCCCTCTTTTAGCTAATGCTTTTGAAAGGGTATAAGTAAATTCTCGTGTATAGTTTGTTGGGTTCCTTGTGCCGACAATAGAGACCTTGGGACGTTGAAGTAAAGTAAGGTCACCTTTATAAAAAAGTGTTTTGGGGTATTTTTTCATAGCAGATAGTGCAGGAATATTTTCAATGACAGGAGCGCTCATAACTTACCTTTTTTATGATAGTAACAAAGAAATGTTCCTAGAGATAAAAAGATGTCAAATTGTCATTAAATCATCAATATAGACCAACTCCACATCTTTTAATATGCTTTTTGCTTCTGAAAGCGCTTTCATTGTCACCGCATGGGGATGACCAATAGCAATAGCATACCCTTTCTTTTTTGCTTTTTCAACTACTTTACGAAGCTGTTTATGTATCGTTTTTACATTATGCACATTATCTATAAAGGCATCTCTTGCCACATAAGCATCACCAAATTTCTTTACGATATTTGGTACTTTGGTTGAAGCAATGGTACGACTGTCCACAAACATAAACCCTTCTTCTTTAAGTGCCGTATAGAGCGTCAACATTCCCTTATAATCATCTGTAAATACTGAACCGGTATGATTATTGACATATCGTGCTGTAGGAAATAGTACACGTAACTCTTTTGCCCGTGCGATAATCTCCTCTTTAGTGAATGTTGTTTTAAGTGTCTTATACTGTTTATTGAACTGTTTACTGCCTGACTCCATAGGCAAGTGGATCATATAATGTTTTAATCCGCGTGCTAAAGTATGACTTTTCATAGAACGTTCAGAAGGAGGGAAAATTGAAGGCGTGATCTTCATATGCAATGCCTGTATCTTTTTCAGTTGCCTTGCATTGGAGACATCATCAATAATAATTACTAACTTTGGTTTTCCTACACTCCCTACTACACGGACTTTTGGTTCTTTTTTGACAACCTTTGTGCTGACTTTCTCTTCTTCTTGAGGCAAAGGTGTAGTAACAGTTTTTATCTCTTCCCTTGATACTTTTTTTTCAGAAAGTTCTTTTGTCTCTTTAGGCTTTTGTGTTTTAATCTTCGACAGATCGTTTAAAAGTTTCTTTTTAGTCTCTGCTTCCTCTGTTTTATAGGTCTGAGCTATAGGTGTTTGAGTACTTAACATATCTTGCTGTCCCAAAAAATATCCAAAAGCAACCATAGAAATCATCAAAAATACACCAAAAACAATAAAAAGATTTTTTTTGAAATTTGAATTATTTGATTTATTTTTGGATGACCTTCTTTTCCTAACAGTTTTACTCTTAGTAGCAGGAGATTTAGTATTTGTTTTTTTGGGTTGCGTTGCCATAAAGTCCACTGGTTTTAAATTTTGATTATTATAGCAAAGTAAGCGTTAAGAGCATAGAAAAAATTTATTTAAAAAAGTAAAAAAGTTGCTTTCTTAGTTTTAATCAGCTAAGAGATTTAAGATTTTTGTTGAGTTGTATTCAGATTTT
>Ga0209633_10002568_pt1 | contig 17407 bp, 18 predicted proteins | sample Cruoilmetagenom1_FD_187290 | JGI IMG/M metagenome (GOLD analysis project Ga0209633, IMG submission 187290) | Oil polluted marine microbial communities from Coal Oil Point, Santa Barbara, California, USA - Sample 1 (SPAdes) (version 2) | ecosystem: Environmental > Aquatic > Marine > Oil seeps ... | reverse complement strand
TTTTTAAATGCCCAATATTTGACTTATCAATTGTTTCTTTTATTGCAGTAACAGTATGTGTTTCGTTATTTTTATCAATAACGGTAAGGCAGACCCCATTATGACCAAGACTTTGATCAATTTTTAAATCGGCTGAAATTTTGCTTTTTACTGTTATGTGAACATTTTCTTTATCAGTTTTTAAACCAACCACTTCTCCTAATTCTTCAATAATTCCTGTAAACATATTCTAATTAATAATGATTATTTTTGTTAAATATTTGAATTCAATATTCACGACAATTTTCTACAAAATTAGTAATTCTTGTGAAGTTGTATAATATGAAAGTAAATAATTTGTAATAATTATTAAATAAAATTTAATAGAGTGAAAAAATCGGATAAAATAAAAGTAGGTATTTCTGTTGGAGATCTTAATGGAATAGGAATTGAAATAATATTAAAAACATTTGAAGATAGTAGAATGCTTGATTTTTGCACGCCAATTATTTTTGCATCAACAAAGGTTATAAGTTATCATAAAAAAGCTTTAGAAACAAATATTAATATACATGGGATAGATAGTTTAAAAAAAGTCGTTCACAATAAAGTAAATTTATTAAATATTTGGAAAGATATAATTGATATTGAATTAGGTAAAGCAACAGAAACTTCGGGTAGGTATGCTTTTGAATCATTAAAAAATGCCACACTTGCATTAAAAAATGATGAAATTGATGTTTTGGTTACTGCGCCTATTAATAAAAACAATATTCAATCAAAAGAGTTTAATTTTCAAGGGCATACAGAATATTTGGAAGATAATTTAGAAGGAGAAAGTTTAATGATTTTAATGACGGATGAATTAAAAGTAGGTTTGATTACAGGGCATATTCCTTTAAACAAAGTTACAGAAACTATTACATCAGAATTAATCACAAAAAAAGTTGAAATCATGTATAAAACCCTTGTACAAGATTTCAATATTTCTAAACCAAAAATTGCAATACTTGGTTTAAATCCGCATTGCGGAGACCATGGAGTAATAGGAACTGCAGATGATGAAGTTGTATTTCCAACAATTCAAGAGATTCAAAAATCTGGAAAATTAGTTTACGGCCCCTACGCTGCGGATAGTTTTTTTGGTAGTGATAATTATAAAAAATTTGATGGTATTTTGGCAATGTATCATGATCAAGGGCTTGCACCTTTCAAGACACTTGCTTTTGGGAATGGTGTGAATTTTACAGCAGGGTTGAGTAAAATTAGAACATCACCTGATCATGGAACTGCTTATGAAATAGCAGGAAAAGGAGAGGCGAATTTTAATTCATTTAAGGAGGCGTTATTTACAGCTATTTCAATTTTTAAAATAAGAAAAGAATATACTTTATTAAATGAGAATAAATTGACTAAATAGAATAAAATATTGTTTAAAGTATTTTTTTTAGTACATTAAATTTAATATCTTTGCGCGCTCAAAAATATGTTCAGATGAAGGTGTTAAAAGAATATGAAGTTTCTTTTTTTGGTTTAAAAGAAGGAAAACATCATTTTGAATATAAAATTGAAAAACAGTTCTTTGAGGCTTTTAAATACGATGAATTTATAGATACTAATATTATAGTAGATTTAGATTTGGTAAAAAAAAGCACATTGTTAGAGTTATATTTTTCTTTTAAAGGTTTGGTTAAGGTTGCATGCGATGTGACAAACGAACCTTTTGACCTTCCAATTGATGGGAAATTAGAATTGGTTGTAAAGTTTGGAAATGAATATAATGATGATAATGATGAAATTTTGATAATCCCTCATGGTGATCATCAAATAAATGTAGCACAATATATTTATGAGATGATTATATTGTCAATACCAAATAAAAAAGTCCATCCCGGAATTGAAGATGGCACATTGCAATCAGATGTTTTGAATAAGCTTAAAGAATTAGAACCAAAAGAAAATAAAAATTTGAATAGAATTGATCCTAGATGGGATGATTTAAAAAAATTACTAACAGATAAATAAATGTAGAGATGGCACATCCTAAAAGAAAAATATCGAAACAAAGAAGAGATAAAAGAAGAACTCATTATAAAGCAGTTTCTCCACAAATTGCTAAAGACCCAACAACCGGTGAAGCTCATTTATACCACAGAGCGCATTGGCATGAAGGAAAATTATATTATAGGGGCCAAATTTTAATTGATTCGGCAGAGAATCAAGCATAATAGAGTTTTTCAAAAAACAATAAAAAAACCCTCATTTTGAGGGTTTTTTTATTGTTTTAAACCAAAATTGATCAAAAAAGGTGATTTTTTGATCAATTGATAAAATCAAATTCATTACTTTTGAATTCTGTTTTGATAAAAATATTAAAATATTTTAATCTACTAAAAGCAAAAAATGAACAAAATTACTGCTGCTATTACTGCTGTTGGAAAGTATGTTCCGGATTATATTTTAACGAATAAGGAATTGGAATCCATGGTTGACACTAACGATGAGTGGATTACCACTAGAACAGGAATAAAAGAGAGAAGAATTTTAAAGGATAAGAACAAAGGATCATCTTATTTGGCCATAAAAGCAGTAGAAAATTTATTTGCAAAGAATAATTTTGATCCCAAAAAAATCGATCTAGTTATTGTTGCAACAGCTACTCCAGATATGCAAGCAGCTTCAACAGCTGCATTTGTAGCAACTAAAATTGGAGCGACCAACGCTTTTTCTTTTGACTTAGAATCCGCTTGCTCAAGTTTTTTATACGGAATTTCAGTAGCATCTCAATATATAGAATCTGGTAGATACAAGAAAATATTATTAATTGGAGCTGATAAAAATTCATCAATGATTGATTATACGGATAGAGCAACATGTATTATTTTCGGAGATGGTGCTGGTGCGGTTATGTTTGAGCCAAATGAAGAAGGAAATGGTTATCAAGATGAATATATGAGAACTGATGGGTCAGGAAGAGAGTTTTTGAAAGTTCCGGCAGGAGGTTCTTTGCAACCAGCCTCGATAGAAACGGTTAATAACAATTTGCATTATGCACGACAAGACGGACAAACAGTTTTTAAAAATGCTGTTTTCAATATGGCTGATGTTTGTGAAAAAATACTGGATAGAAATAAGTTAAATAACGATGATATTTCTTGGCTAACTGCACATCAAGCAAATAAACGTATTATAGAGGCAACAGGTAGAAGAATTAATCTTGATGCTTCAAAAGTTATGTTGAACATTCAAAATTATGGTAACACAACCTCAGCAACAATACCATTATTGTTTGCTGATTATGAAAAACAATTAAAAAAAGGCGATAAAATTGTTATTGCTGCTTTTGGTGGAGGTTTTTCCTGGGGAGCTATTTATCTTAAATGGGCATATAATTCATAAAAAAACATTCAAAATATATATATTATGGAATTAAAAGAAATTCAAAATCTAATTAAATTCGTTGCAAAATCAGGAGCAAGTGAAGTGAAATTAGAGATGAAAGATGTTAAAATAACAATAAAAACAGGAAAAGGAAAAACCGAAACCACAATTATTCAACAACCTACTACTTCTCAAATACCTGTTTTAGCACAACCCGTTTTAGAAACGAATACAAATGTGGGTAATGGTGATGTTGCAAAAGAAGAAAGCAATGAAGATAATTCGAATTATATTGAAATTAAATCACCAATAATTGGAACTTTTTATAGAAAACCTTCTCCTGATAAACCTGTTTTTGCAAAAGTAGGAGATACAATTGATGTGGGTGATACGGTTTGTATTATTGAGGCAATGAAATTATTTAACGAAGTTGAATCTGAAGTGTCGGGTAAAATCGTAAAAGTATTGGTTGATGATTCATCACCAGTTGAATTTGATCAACCTTTGTTCTTAGTTGATCCTTCTTAATTAGGTTTCATATAATTTATTTAAATTATGTTTAAAAAAATATTAATTGCCAATAGAGGAGAAATTGCACTTCGAATAATTAGGACATGTAGAGAAATGGGGATCAAATCAGTTGCTGTTTATTCAACTGCTGATGCTGAAAGTCTTCATGTTAGATTTGCCGATGAAGCAGTTTGTATTGGACCGCCGCCAAGCAATGAATCATACCTTAAAATTTCAAATATAATTGCTGCAGCAGAAATTACAAATGCTGATGCTATTCACCCTGGTTATGGTTTTTTAGCCGAAAACGCAAGATTTTCAAAAATATGTGAAGAACATGGAATTAAATTTATAGGCGCTACTGCCGAGATGATAAATTTGATGGGAGATAAGGCTTCTGCGATTGCGACCATGAAAAAAGCTGGTGTTCCAACAATTCCAGGTTCAGATGGTATTTTGTCTTCATTAAAAGAGGCAGAAAAAACAGCAATAAAAATAGGATACCCTGTAATGCTCAAAGCAACAGCTGGAGGTGGAGGAAAAGGTATGCGTGCAGTTTGGAAACCTGAAGACATTCAAAATGCTTGGGAATCTGCCAGACAAGAAGCCAAAGCTGCTTTTGGAAATGATGCTATGTATATGGAAAAACTTATTGAAGAGCCACGACATATTGAGATTCAAATTGTGGGTGATTCAAAAGGGAAGGCTTGTCATTTGTCTGAAAGAGATTGCTCCATACAACGTAGACACCAAAAATTAACAGAAGAAACACCATCGCCATTTATGACCAAATCTTTAAGAGATAAAATGGGGAATGCAGCGGTTAAAGCTTCTGAGAGTATAAAATATGAAGGAGCTGGAACTGTAGAATTTTTAGTTGATAAACATAGAAATTTCTACTTTATGGAAATGAATACTCGTATTCAAGTTGAACATCCAATTACGGAGCAGGTTATTGCAAATTTTGATTTGATTCGAGAGCAAATAAAAGCGGCTGATGGTATTCCAATAATTGGAGTTAATTATTTTCCTAATCAGCACTCTATTGAATGTAGAATAAATGCAGAAGATCCTTTTAATGATTTTAGACCTTCCCCAGGCACAATTACTATATTTCACGCGCCTGGAGGTCATGGTGTAAGATTGGATACTCATGTTTATGCAGGCTATACAATTCCTCCTAATTATGACTCGATGATTGCAAAATTAATTGTAACTGCTCAAACAAGAGAAGAAGCAATTAGTAAAATGCGAAGAGCACTTGACGAATTTGTAATTGAAGGGGTTAAAACAACAATTCCGTTTCATCGTCAATTAATGGATGACCAAGATTATATTGAAGGTAATTATACCACAAAATTCATGGAAGATTTTGTTTTACAACCAGAATAAGTTATAATAGTTTTAAATTATAATATAAATAAAAGGATATGATTTTTCATATCCTTTTATTTTTTAATTTTACTTACAATTATTAACATATATAAATATGAATAAGTTTAAACAATTAAATGACTCAACGGTTAAAATAGATGGGATTGATAAAATAATTTTAAATCAATTAATGAAAGATGCAAGAACCCCTATATTAAGTATTGCTCGCGAAATAGGAATTTCTGGAGCTGCAATACATCAACGATTACGAAAGTTAGAATCCTCAGGGTTGATTGCTGGGTCAAAATTTGTATTAAACCCTAAAACTTTAGGTTTTAAAACACTTGCTTTTGTGGGTATATTTTTAGACAGTTCAAGTAAATATAAAGAGGCCATTAAGCGTTTAAAGGAAATCGATGAGGTGACCGAAAGTCATTATACCACAGGAAATTACGCAATTTTTGTAAAAATTTTATGTAAAGATAATGAGCATTTAATGAAAGTATTGAATCATCAAATCCAAAATATTAAAGGTGTTGCAAGAACAGAAACATTCATTTCATTAGATCAACAAATAGATAGACAAATGAAAATTTAAAATAGTTTAACTTCTACTATTATAAATATTTAAATAATACAATAAGGTTGCAATCGAACTCAAAGCAGCAACTAAATAGGTTCTAGCCGCCCATTTTAAAGCATCTTTTGCCCCACTTTGCTCATCAGGTGTTAACATATTCTTATTTTCCAACCAAGCCAACGCTCTATTGCTCGCATCATACTCAACAGGTAATGTAATAATACTAAATACCACGGTAGCAGCAAAAAATAAAATACCGATTAGTAATAGTTGAGGAAATGAATTAACTGTAAAAATTCCTGCAATCAATAAAAAGGATGCTAATTTTGAAGAAATACCAACGGTTGGAACTAATTTTGATCGTAGTTCTAACCAACGATAAGAAGTTGCATGTTGAACAGCATGACCACATTCATGTGCAGCCACAGCTGCTGCTGAAGTATTTATTTGATTATAAACACCTTCACTTAAATTTACTGTTTTTGTTTTAGGATTATAATGATCTGTTAACATACCTTTAGTCGAAACAACTTTAACATCAGTAATTCCATTATCTGCTAACATTTTTTCTGCAATTTCTTTTCCGCTTAAACCGTTTTGTAAATGAGTTTTGGAATAATGTTTAAATTTACTTTTTAATTGGTACTGCACGAACATTCCAACTCCACCAATTATTAAGATTAATAAATAAGCTCCAGACATTTTATAATGTTTTAGTTAATAATTTATATTCAATTTATATTGATAAATTTACAACATAAATTATTCCAAATAATTAAACATGACAAAAATAGCGAATATTTTATTGATTTATACGGGAGGTACAATAGGAATGGTTAAAGATTATAAAATAAATGCTTTAAAAGCATTTAATTTTAATAATTTAAAAGAGCAAATACCAGAATTAAATTTATTGGACTGCGACATTCAAACCGTTTCTTTTAAAGACCCCATAGATTCATCTAATATGAATCCGAAATATTGGGTAAAAATTGCTGACATTATAGAAGATCATTATAATGAATTCGATGGGTTTGTTGTTTTAAGCGGAACTGACACCATGTCATATACCGCATCAGCTTTAAGCTTTATGTTTGAAAATTTAAATAAACCTGTAATTTTTACTGGATCACAATTGCCAATTGGAGATTTAAGAACAGATGCAAAAGAAAACCTAATTACTGCAATTCAAATTGCAGCAACAAGAGATGGTAATTTGCCTAAAATTGGAGAAGTATGTTTATATTTTGAATATAAATTATATCGAGCAAATAGAACAACAAAGGTTAGTGCCGAGCAGTTTGAAGCATTTAATTCACCAAATTATCCTGAATTAGGCGAAAGCGGTGTGCATTTAAATTTTAATAATAGTGTATTAAAAAAAGTAGATAAAAATAAAAAACTAATAGTTAGAAAGAATTTTGAAGCTAATATTGTTATTTTAAAACTTTTTCCAGGAATTTCTGTACAAGTAGTTAAAAGTATTTTAGAAATAGAGAATTTGCAAGGTGTGGTATTAGAAACTTATGGAGGTGGGAATGCACCCACTTCGAATTGGTTCTTAAATCTACTTCAAAAAGCACTAGATAAAAATATTTTGATAGTCAATGTAAGTCAGTGTATTAGCGGCAGCGTTCTTTTAGGTCATTATGAAACCAGTAGTACTTTAAAGGAAATGGGAATAATAAATGGGAAGAATATTACTACTGAATCGGCAGTTGCTAAATTGATTTATTTATTAGGAATAAAAATTCCGCAAAGAGAGTTTAAAGAAATATTTGAAACTTCTTTACGTGGAGAAATGAATTAGTTTTATTTAAAAAATTTTTACTTTTAAATATTTTTTTGTTACTTGCCGGTCGTATAAAAAAAATAAGACATTTAGGAGAGGTGGCCGAGTGGCTTAAGGCGCACGCTTGGAAAGCGTGTTTATGAGAAATTGTAACAAGGGTTCGAATCCCTTTCTCTCCGCGTAATCGTTTTATATTATAAAAATTTTATATCTTTAACCCGTTAACTAATTTTAATAACAAAGATTTACAAAAATGAAAAAACTATTTCCTACCCTATCTATGACAGGATTAATGCTTTTAAGCTCAGCTCAAAGCATTTACGCACAAACAGAAGAAGTTGATAAAACTTTTCACCAAGAATTAAAATTAAGATTTATTGAAGGTGGTCCTTTCTTTATGGGGATTGTATTGGTAACCCTAATATTAGGATTAGCAATTGCCATTGAAAGAATTATTTATTTAAACATGGCAACAACTAATACTGATAAATTAGTTAATAGTGTTGAAGAAGCATGGAAAAATGGAGATGTTGAAGCGGCCAAAGAAGTATGTAGAAACACAAAAGGGCCAGTGGCATCTATTTTTTATCAAGGTTTAGATAGAATGGATGAAGGTGTTGAAGCTGCAGAAAAAGCTGTAGTATCTTATGGTGGTGTACAAATGGGATTACTTGAAAAAAACGTTTCTTGGCTATCGTTATTTATATCATTAGCTCCAATGCTTGGTTTCATGGGAACAGTAATTGGTATGATTAGTGCATTTGACTCTATTGAAGCAGCAGGTGATATTTCTCCAGCAGTAGTTGCAGGTGGTATTAAGGTAGCATTATTAACAACTGTATTTGGTTTAGTAGTTGCAATTATTCTTCAAATTTTTTATAATTATATCATATCAAAAATAGATGGTATAGTTAATAATATGGAAGACGCTTCTATAAAATTAGTTGATTTAATGATCAGAAATAAATAAAATAATTATGAATAATAAATTATCAAAAATATTATCCTTAGTAACTGGATTTATTGGCTTAGTTGCTATTTTTTTCTTGATAAGGATAATTATGGTAGGAGACGATGCTTTGACGGAAAACACTCCCGAAGCATTAGGTCTGCAAAATAGTTTGGTATCACCATATGTTCACTTTGCTAAAATAGTATTGTATATAGCTGCTATATTGGCAATTGGGTTTTCAATATGGCACTTAGTTAGACAACCAAAAATGCTTAAGAAAACATTAATTTCTTTAGGCGCTTTAGGTGTATTATTAGCAATAGCTTATATGTTAGCATCTGATGCTGCAGTAATAAATATGGCTGGTAATGTTGTTAAAGATGGTGAGGCAGGTAGTGTTTCTAAATGGGTAAGTACCGGAATTTGGTACTCTCTAATACTTGGAGCTATCGGACTAGGATTCTTTTTATGGGATTTTGTTAAATCATTAGTATCTAAATAATATTATGGCAAGAAGAGATTTACCAGAAATTAACGCAGGGTCAATGGCAGATATTGCATTCTTGCTACTCATATTCTTTTTAGTTACAACTACAATGGATGTGGATACAGGGATATCTCGTAAGTTACCTGAAAAACAACCTGAAGACATGCCTGATCCTCCAAAATTAAAGGAGAAAAATGTATTTATTGTTACTGTAAATCGTAATAATGACATTTTGGTAGAAGGAGAAACTTTTATGACAATTGATAAAATTCGAGAAGAAGCAATAAAGTTTATCGATAATGGTGGTGGTATCGGTAATCCAATGAAAGATGCTCAAGGAAATAGTTTAGATCCTGCCGAATGTGATTGGTGTCAAGGGGCTAAAGATCCAGCTTCTTCTGATCACCCGAACAAAGCAATTATTTCATTAGAAAGTGATAGAGGTACTTCTTATGGTACGTATATCGCCGTACAGAACGAATTGGTTGGAGCATATACAGATTTGAGAAATCGTTATTCGAAAGAAACATACGGTCTTAGCTATACACAACTTTTAAAAGATGCAAAAAATAATGCATCTAACGAAAGTTTAAAGGAAAAGATAAAAGATATTAAATCTAAATATCCTCAGATTATTTCTGAAGCTGAACCAACAAAATAATTTTTTATGTCAAAATTTAGAAAAAAGAAAAAAGGAACGCCAGCTATTTCTACAGCATCTTTACCAGATATTGTATTTATGCTGTTATTCTTTTTTATGGTAACAACGGTAATGCGTGAAACCGAATTAAAGATAAAAAAACCTCAGCTACCAAAGGCAACGGAAGTTAAAAAATTAGAACGTAAAAGCTTGGTAAGTTATATTTATGTTGGTAAGGTTGATGGTCAAGGCGGTGATAAAATTCAATTAAACGATAGAATTGCTGATGTTAAAGACGTGAAGTATTTTATTTTTGCTGAAAGAGAAACGCATCCTGAAGATGAAATACCATTACTAACAACATCAATCAAAGCGGATGTTGATTCAAATGTTGGTACTATTACTGATATTAAAGAAGAACTTAGAAACATTAATGCTCTAAAGATTAATTATTCTACCCTTAAAGGGGATGTGATGGATAATGTAAAAAAGAAATAAGTATTTTTTAAATCGAATTAAAAAACTCCCAATTATGGGAGTTTTTTTGTTTTTGGGTAAATTCTACTATTTTAATTTAAAACAAGCCGTTTATTTGCGCATCAATTCTATCAATAATAGAACCTAAATCTTCTGGTTTGTCCACGATATCTAAATTATCAATATCTATAATTAGTAATTTACCTTTTGTATATTTAGATATCCAGGCTTCATATCGTTCATTTAATCTACTTAAATAATCAATGCTAATAGTATTTTCAAACTCTCTTCCACGTTTGTGTATTTGACCTACCAAAGTTGGAATACTTGCACGCAAGTAAATTAATAGATCTGGTGGAGCTACCAACCTTTCCATTAATTCAAATAAAGATTCATAATTACTAAAATCTCTATTGGTCATTAAACCCATTGCATGTAAATTAGGAGCGAAAATATTAGCATCTTCATAAATAGTTCTATCCTGAATAATATTTTTCCCACTTTCACGAATTTCTAGTATTTGTCTAAATCTACTATTTAAAAAATAAATTTGTAAATTAAATGACCAACGTTCCATTGAACCATAAAAATCATCTAGATAGGGGTTTTCAGCAACAGATTCGAAATGAGGATCCCATTTATAATGTTTAGCTAAAAGTGTGGTTAATGTAGTTTTTCCTGCTCCAATATTCCCGGCAATTGCGACGTGCATAAATTTTTATTTTTAGTAGTATAATACTTGTATTCTATGAGAAAAAGAATGATAAGCGAATTTATAAAAAATATGGCTTATTTCTGTGTTTTAAACATTTAAATAATCTATAATATGCATTTTTGAAATTCGTTTAGCTGAATTCTATTAGATTAATTAATCAGTAATAATTCTAAACTATTAATAAGAATTTGGTGTTTTTGGTTTTTAGTTTTAAACTTTTACCCTTTTGATAAGTCTTAATGTTTATAAAGTGAAACTATTTCAAGTCTTAAATTGTACTATACACTTCAAACACATAAAATAATGAAAAAAATAATTATGGGTATTAGCTTAACGGTTTTTTTATTTGCAACTGCATTAAGCGCTCAAGATTTTCAAGGGAAAGCCATTTATGAGTCAAAAACAAATTTAGATATTGATTTTTCGAAATCTGGTATTCCTGCTGACAGAATTAAGATTATTAAAGAGAGAATGAAAAATAATCTGGAAAAAACATACGTATTGACCTTTGATAAATCAACTTCAATTTATAGAGAAGAAGAAAAATTGGATCAAACTTCTGGTAGAGGAGGTATGAGATTTATGATGATAAACGGTGGTGTTTCTGGAAAGAACTATAAAAATGTGCAAACAAAAAAGTCTACTAAAGAAAATGAATTTAGTGGTAAGAAATTTTTAATAAAAGACGAACTGGTTACTTATGATTGGAAAATGGAAAAAGAAACAAAGATGATTGGCGGTCAAATGAGTTTTAAGGCCACAACTATTGTTGATATGCCCGTTAGAAGAGAAATGAGTTTTGGAAGAAGAAATAATAGTGAAGAAAAAAAGAAGGAAAACGAAGAAATAAAAGAACCAGTGCCAGAACCTGTTATTGTAACTGCATGGTATACCCTTGATGTTCCTATAAATCAAGGCCCTGCTGATTATTGGGGATTACCTGGACTTATTTTGGAAATTAGTTATAGAGAAACCAAAATCATGTGTACAAAAATTGTTCTAAACCCTAAAGAGAAAGCCGAATTAAAAGAACCAACAAAGGGGAAAATTGTAACTCAGGAAGAATATGATGAAATAGTTTCTAAAAAGACAGAAGAGATGAGAGAAAGATTTAGAAATGATCGCCAAAAAAGCGGAGGTGAACGAGGAAGAATGAGAGTTAGTAATTAGTTGATATTTTCAAATCTTGGTTAAATGAAAAAAACCGTATTGTTTCTTATCCTTTTTATTCCTTTTTTTATGTTTTCACAAACTGTTAAATTAGAAGGAATTGTAAATGATAAGTCTGGACCTTTAGAAATGGCAAATATAATAGCTTTTAAAAAAGGCACAAATCTCTTACAATCGTATTCTATAACAGATGCAAAGGGTCGTTATAAACTGAATCTGGAGCAAAATATGGAATATACTCTAAAAGTCAGTTATTTGGGGTATACTACAATAAATGTTGATATTGTGATTGGTGATTCAGAAATTCAGACAAAAAATATAGAAATGTTAGAGTCAAATGAATCATTAAATGACATTGAACTAACCTATGAAATGCCAGTAAAAATAATTGGAGACACCATAGTCTACAGCACGGATTCATTTATTACAGGAACCGAGAAAAAGTTAGAAGATATTTTAGATAAATTACCTGGTATTGAAATTGATGACAATGGTGAAATTGAAGTAGAAGGGAAGAAAGTAAAAAAAATTCTTGTAGAGGGAAAAGAATTTTTTGATGGAGACACGAAGTTGGCAACCCAAAATATACCAGCCAATGCTGTTGACAAAGTACAGGTTCTTAAGAATTATAATGAAGTTTCTGGAATGAGAGGGATAACAAATGATGAAGATAATATTGCAATTAATATTAAATTAAAAGAAGGAAAAGATAAGTTTTGGTTTGGAGAAGTGAATGCGGGTGTTGGTGTGAGTGATGAGGATTATAAATATTTGGCAAAACCAAAATTGTTCTATTATAGTAAGGATAAAAGCATCAATGTGTTAGCTGATTTTAACAATATTGGAGAGCCTCCTTTTACACGAAGAGATTACTTTAGATTTACCGGTGGTTTAAGGGGTTCTATGATGGGTAGTGGTACTTCATTTAATGTGTCTTCCAGTGATTTAGGGTTTGCAACAGCCCAAAATAATAGAGCACAAGAAATAGTTTCAAATTTTGGAGCAGTAAATTTTAGTTTAACACCAAAAAAATCAATGGTTTTTAATGGGTTTTCTATAGTAAATGATTCTGAAACAGATATGTTTATTCAGAAAAACACAGTGTATAATGAATCCGGAATTGTAGATAGAAGTGAAACTATTTCAAAACAAAAAAATCAATTGGCAATGTTGAAATTCAGTACAACATATAATCCATCTGAAAATTTGCATATAGATTACGATATATTTGGAAAAATATTAAAGCAATCAGAAAGAAATGATGTAACATCAACTCAACGTAGCGCGGATACTTTTTTAGAGGAAAAACCTGTTTCTTTGAATCAGAATTTAAATGCATATTATACATTGAATGATAAAAATATATTTTCATCAGAGTTACAATATATATATCAAAAAGATACTCCGTTGTTTAACTCCATTGCCAGTGAACAGCCATTTGATATTATACCTACTATCGATCAAGATTTTTATGATTTATTTCAAAACAAGAAATTTTCAACAAGTAAATTTGATGGGAAAGTGGATTATTACTATCTGTTAAATAATAAAAGCAATTTGAACTTTACTTTTGGAACAACATTAAGTTCTCAAAAATTTGAATCAGATTTGTCACAGAAATTAGAAGATGGCACTACAGTGAATTTTGAAGAAGAAAATTTGAATAATGATGTTAGTTATTATTTTTCAGATGTATTTTTAGGAATTCATTATAAATTAGTAAAGGGTATTTTAACTTTTAATCCTGGATTGACTGTTCATAAATACAAAGTGGAAGACAAACAACTAGGTACAACAGACACTGATAATCTGACAAAATTTTTACCGAATCTTTATGCGAGATTACAGTTTAATTCGTCACAAAGTTTACGTTTTAACTATTCAATTAACACACAATTTTCTGATATAAATAAAGCTGCCGAAGGATATATGCTAACAAATTATAAATCTCTAACAAGAGGGAACAGGGAACTTGAAAATTCATTAAATCACAAATACTCTTTGAGTTTTTTTAGCTTTAGTATGTTTTCTTTTACCAATATAAATGCTTCAATAACCTACACAAGAAAAGTTGATGGAATAAAAAATAATACCGAGATATTAGGAATAGATAGAGTGTCCTACCCTCTTAACTCCATATTTGCTGATGAAACCTTTACAGGATTTTTTAGATATGGCAAAACATATAGTAAATTTAAAACTAATTTTAGAGCCAATATTAGTAATTCAATATTTAACAATATTGTAAATGATGCGTGGGTGAAATCAAAAACATTTACACAAAGTTATCAAGCAAGTGTAGCTACAAAATTTAAGAATTCTCCAAATTTTGAAGTTGGGTATCAACTTTCTTTTTCAAAATACGCTTCAACTGGGAGTACTACCAATCGTCCGTTTGCTAATTTAGAAATTCCCTTTTTGAAGAGCTTTATATTTACTGCAGATTATAGTTATTATAATTATAAAAATGATGAAAAAACATATGAGAATAAGTATTCATTTTTAAACGCGAATTTATATTACCAACAAAAAGGTAGTAAATGGGAATTCAAATTATCTGGAAATAATTTAACAGATAACCTATCTATTAATACAGATAGTTATAATGAAATTTCCGATACAAATACATCTTCTTTGTATTATATTCAGCCAAGGCTTTGGATGATTTCTGTAAAATATTCATTATAATTAATAAATTAATCGGTATTGATAAAGATACTTACCATCAAAAATATTTACTGAATAATTATTAATGTTCAGATTTTTAATTGTTTGATTGTAATTCAAGGAAATGGGAACCGACCTTTTGTTTTCCCAAAAAAATAACGCATTATCTTTCAAATAAATAAAACCTTTTCTAAACGGATAAAGATCAGAGATATTTTCAACATTTAAATTTTGAATAAAGTTGCCATATTCATTGAATTGAATAATTCCTGATTTAGAAAATAGCCAAACATATTTATAGGTGCTTATTATAGAAATAGGAACAAAATCATTTTGATAAAAAGTAATTGCTTGCGTTTGAACTTGTTCTGTAAGGTGTTGATAATTATACAAATGTAATTTGTTATCATCAGCGTAAAGCCATAAATTATTTTCAGATGAAACTCCAACAAAAAGAGCGTTATTGAATAAGGTTTCTTTTGTGAAATCAATTTTATTAGTTAGCTCATTAAGTTTGTTGTCTAAAATAATAACCGAATTAAAATCTCTATAAAATAATATTATTTTAAATGGGTTTTGAATATTCACCGTTGTTATCTCACCTAAGTTAATGTTACTATAATTTAAATTTTCAGTTTTACTTTTTTTGAACAGTATGTTGTTTTCAATATAAAAAAGATTTCCCAATTCATCAACTCCGATAAATTGATCTGTTTTTAAAGGTGTTTTTGAAATAAACTCGGTTTGGATTTCTTGAGCAAAAGAAATATTTAGGTAAAAAATAAATAAGAGTAGAATCTTGGTTTTCATTAAATCAAAAGTAATGATTTATTAAATAAAAATAGGCTTGATTTATATCAAGCCTATTATAATTATAATTCTTGTTTCAAAAAGCTTTACAGCCCAAAAGCCTCTTTAACTTTATCTAAGTAGTCTAATTTTTCCCAAGTAAATAATTCAACCTCAACTTTTATTTCACCTGAATATGGAGAATTGAATTGTTTGGTTATTTTTTTAGAAGCCCTTCCCATGTGACCATAAGCAGCAGTTTCGCTATAAATAGGGTTTCTTAATTTTAGCCTTTTTTCTATTGCGGCAGGTCGCATATCAAACAATTCTTCAATAATTTTTGATATCTCACCATCTGTTTTATTAACTTTTGCAGTACCATAGGTTTCTACATTTATTGAAGTTGGTTTCGCAACACCTATCGCATAAGACACTTGTACTAAAATTTCACTACAAACACCTGCTGCAACCATATTTTTTGCAATATGACGTGATGCATAAGCTGCAGAACGATCTACTTTACTTGGATCTTTTCCGCTAAAAGCGCCACCACCATGAGCGCCTTTACCACCATAAGTGTCAACAATAATTTTTCTTCCGGTTAAGCCAGTATCTCCATGAGGTCCACCAATTACAAATTTACCAGTTGGGTTGATGTGGTAGTTTATTTTATCATCAAACAATACTTGAATTTTTTCAGGCAATTGCTTTACAACTCTAGGAATTAAAACACCAACAATATCTTTTTTAATTTTTGTAAGCATAGCGTCATCATTATCAAACTCATCGTGTTGTGTTGATAAAACAATGGTGTCTATTCTTTGCGGCACATTATCATCAGAATACTCTATGGTTACTTGACTTTTAGCATCAGGTCTCAAATAAGTGATATCTTTATTTTCTCTACGTATATCGGCCAATTCACGTAAAATTCTATGACTTAAATCTAATGCCAAGGGCATGAAATTTTCGGTTTCATTAGTAGCATAGCCAAACATCATTCCTTGATCTCCTGCTCCTTGATCTTCATTTTCGCCTCTATCAACTCCTTGATTGATATCTTGTGACTGTTCGTGAATCAAGGAAATTACACCACAACTTTCCCCTTCAAATTTATATTCTCCTTTAGTATAACCAATTTTGTTTATGGTTTCGCGAGCAATTTTTGGAGCATCGATATAAGTTTTTGTTTTAACTTCACCAGCTAATACCACTTGACCTGTAGTTACTAAAGTTTCACAAGCAACTTTTGAGTTCGGGTCAAATGCTAAAAATGCATCTAGTAAACTATCAGAAATTTGATCGGCAACTTTATCAGGATGCCCTTCCGAAACAGATTCAGAAGTAAATAAATACGACATAATTTTAATTTATAAAGAGAAAAATAAGTTGGATTGCGTGCTGACTAAAGAAGTAAATTCTGCTTTAGCATTTTTTATTGAGGTTGCAATCAGTACAAATTTGTCCTCTAAGATTATGGTTACAAAACTATGAAATCTATAAGAGAAAAAACCAAAAAATTTAAAAAAAATATTTTTGATTATTGTTTTGTTAATTTATTTTCTACATTTGTCGACTGAAGTAAGAAAAACAATGATTAAAAATTTTAACAATATGATGACCAAAATGATGTGTAAATTTTACGCAGGGGTCAGTATTGTTTAAATTTTAACTACAATATGTAAAACCTCTGTGAAAACAGAGGTTTTTTTATGCTTTAAAGTGAAATAATAAAATTAATATCTAGTGAATACCATAATTAACATAATGTCAAAACTAATGTTCATGCAAATGATGCATAGAACAATGATGTGGTATTACCTAAACTGAAGAAGATATAAAACTAAAATATTTTAAGTCCCTTTGGTAATACCTAAACCAAAGGGGCTTTTTT
>Ga0209633_10002567_pt1 | contig 17408 bp, 6 predicted proteins | sample Cruoilmetagenom1_FD_187290 | JGI IMG/M metagenome (GOLD analysis project Ga0209633, IMG submission 187290) | Oil polluted marine microbial communities from Coal Oil Point, Santa Barbara, California, USA - Sample 1 (SPAdes) (version 2) | ecosystem: Environmental > Aquatic > Marine > Oil seeps ... | reverse complement strand
AGAGCGTAGGACAATTGTTATGGAAAATAGTGCCTTCGCCTTTGTTATTCTTTCTTGCCGTGTTGTCCCAGGAGGGGGTTGCACCTCTAAACAAGGTGTAACCAGGATCCTGATAGGCTTCGCTTCGGTCAAGAAAAACCCGCCAATCAAAGACCATGGACTGAAAAACCTCTATTTTCGAATTGACTTTATGCGTGATATTTGGTGGCTTAGACTTGTTTGGCGGAAACTCGACAGCAGCATCGAAGCCATACTCGGCTGGATCAACACGCTCGAACGACTGCGGGTAGGCCAGATAGATTTCGCCGATCCCATTCTCACGGCACCAGTCCCGCCAGCGCAGTGCCGTGTCTCGCATTGATGGTACGAGGTTGGGCCGGTAGACCAGCAGCAACGGTTTGTCATTGACACGTATATAGCGCGAGTCACGCAAATACTTGGCGGCATTGGCGATGAAGTTGATGTCGTCTTTATTTGAGTAATGCTGGATCATCAACAGTTCGCTGTCCAGGCCGTCCCAGCGCCGGCTCCAGTTTTCGTTGGCCCAGCAAACACAGAAGGGTAAATCGAGGGTAGGGTCGTTTAGGTAGTTGTCAACGGGTTTCTCCAGCAGGCGTTTGCCGCTGAACCAGTACAGGTAGAAGCAGAAGCCCTCGATGCCATATTGCTTGGCAAGCTCTATCTGCTTTGCTTGGGTGTGCCGGTCGAGCAGATTGTAATAGCCGATGAAATCATCCGGCACGTGTGGCTGGTAATGCCCTTCAAATTGGGGTTTCGAAGGCTTTACATTCGTCCATTCCGTGAAATCTTCACCCCACCAAACATCGTTTTCCGGGATTGGATGGAATTGGGGTAAATAAAAACAAATGACCTTCACAGCTTTTTCTACGGGTTTGATATCGGCAGGTAGTCTTGGCACATACTGTGGTTCGGAGACCTCGTATCTGGAAACATATTCTGGAGGTTGTGGCGGCAGCGGTTCACGCCCTTCCTTTCTACCTTGTGAGACATTTTGACTCGGCGAATATGCTTTGAGTTTTGGGACCCAAACACGCAAATCTAATTTGTCTTTTTTCTGTTGCTTTCTATCCGGTTGATAACTATCGACAAGAAATCCGTCCTTTTCATAATGTGAAAAATCATCTGGCCTGACTTTATTTTTCCAACGGCGTACATATACTTCACGATTCTTAGAGATAAAAAGTTCACGACCTTCGCTTTGGCTTTCTTTGTGATAAACGATAGAACTTGCCGAATACCAACAATGTCTCCCATTTATTTCGTTAAGACGAAGACATAGGTCGATATCCTCCTGTCCATTGATATAAACCGTATCAAATCCTCTTGTAACTATAAAATCATTTGCTCGTAAGGCCATGCACGCCCCAGTTACAGCCTGGAAAGCCCTACTACGTCCCGCCCAACTTTCGTCCGGTTCCAATCCGGCATAAATGGGATATCCAAGGACACTCTTTTCGGAAAAAACGACCCCCATACATTGAATTTTGCCATCCAGGTAGATCAGTCGTGGTTGCACGGCTGAAATTTCGGGGCGATCGAGTGGTTCTAATAATGGTTTCAGCCAGTGCTCAGTGACAACAGTATCGTTGTTAAGAAAAATCACATTGGCCCCATTACTAATCGAAAAGCCTAAATTGCAGCCAAGTGCAAAATTATAGTTCTCTTTATTTCGGATTACGTAAAAATTGTCGTAGTTGTTGCAAAGCGAATTCAAGCATAGCTGGGTCTCTTTTTCCGAGCCGTTATCGACAACAATCAACTCGAAACGATTCTTTTCTGTCTGGGAATAAAGGGTTTGAATGCACTCACGGGTTAGTTTTGATTGATCGAGAACAGGGATGATTATTGACACGATATTATTATCGCGGCGCTTTTTCGCCAGTTCCTGCCAATCTATTAGCGTGGTGTTTAAAACTTGGTAACGAAAGCTGGGTATTTCCTGACGCTGTTTTTCCGGTGTTGTGCGAAGTAGCAGGTCTTTTTTCGCCCCAATATGAAGATAATGTACAAAAGTATCTTCCTCGGCTGTTATTTTGTTTGGGTGCTGTTTCTTATAAAAGACTGGATCGAAGTCTGGATGTGGTCGTAGCATCTGAAAACGCCCAATGAGCAGATAGTGGGCGATCAAATCGACGTTTTTACCAGCCAGTCCGGGTTGTTGGGCAAGGTAATGCTCGTGATGGAAAAGCCCGGATTGTTTTATGATATGATTATCATTTTCAAAACGAACGAACTGCCGCAGAACTGGCCCCACATGGGATTGTCCAAGATGAGACAACGGATCAGGTAGGATTTGCAGCGCATGTTTGCCTCTACCATTACCGTTGAAATGAATAAGGCCGACTTGTTGGTTTTTAATGTGCGGTAGCAGGCCGAAAAGTCGTTCCAGAGCATGAACTACCTGGCCATCGCGTTGGTAGCCGGTATCATCATGAATAGTTATGTTGTTTATTATGCCTGCCAATGGTGCAAAGGAGGAAGGCTTCGCCCAAAATGATGTCCCCGCAAAAAAACCCCAGTCGTCAACGGATTTCATATTCTCTGGTAGTTTTTTTTGCAGTTTCTTTATTGCGCTATCATTGTCATACGTCAATGTTTTCGCTGATTGATACAGACAGGCAGGACCGACAAGCGCAAGGTTGGCTTCTTGTTGAAAGGCCTTGATTACACTTCCGATAGTTTTGTCGTTGCCAATTAAGGAATCCAGCATCAAACGCAGCCATTGAGATCCCAATTGGCCCTCACCTTTTTTCGTATGGAGTTTGCATACGGCGAGGTACCCTTCATTCACCAAAGCTGGTATCTGTGCCAGAAAGGGTAAAATATCCATTCCGTTGTTTGGCGTGACCTTTATTCGAGCCGATGGAAATTCACGATGAACATCCTCCACAACTTTTTCAGAAAAATCGATAGTAGTTGTAATAATTAGATCAAATGGGTAATTGATGAAACGTAGGCGGCTTGCAATTTCAGGCCAAAGATCCAGGTAGTAAATATGAACCAAGATGGCAATCTTTGGTTGACCTTTCCCTCTTAAATTATCAGTCTGTATCCATTTTGAAAGAGGATGAATATGAGGATCTGGTAACTGAATTGGTATTTTCGAAAAAAGTGGTTGAAATTTTTGGATTAAATAAAGGCACTCTGAACTTGTATTGGAGGCTGTAGCCCATTTTTTTAAGCGTGGAATATTTACAGCTTGGCTGAACTCAGCCCGAAACAAATGCCGTGCGGCCTCCTGTACTTGTTTGACTTTTGTATTGTTATCAAGAACAGCAGAAAGTTGATGGACAAGGTTTCTCTCAGTTACAAGAAGCACTGCGCCAGCCTTGATGACATCTGACATAGGTGGTGTATGGTTGGCCAGCACAACGTGACCAACTGCCAGTGAATCAGAAAGTTTAGCCGGTATTTGGAATTGAGAGACATCGGAGTCTATATCCTGAAAGATCACAACGACATCTCCCAGCGCGATAACCTCATGTAGTATATTGACCGGTTGATTGCCGATAAATCGGGTATGTAAACCCGAAATTTGCTGAAGACTGTCTTTCAGTTTCTCTTGGGCCTTTGGAAAATCCCCTACAATCAAGAATAACACGTCAGGTCGGTTCAGCAATGCAATTGCCTTGGCAGTTCCCAAAAGTCCTTTATGCTCTCTGGGAGTACCGAAGAAAAGGACGACTTTATTATTGATTGGGATTCCAAATCTTTCACGGAATTTTTTCTTCAACTCAGGTGAATGATGAAAAATCTTTTCATCCCGTGCATGTCGGATAACCTCGCCACCATAGCGTCTTTGAAGCGCAGGATTGGATACAGTAATACCATCGAAGTCTTTAGCCATTCCGACGGCGAGTCTTGTCCAGTCTTTACCGGCTAAGTCTCTTAAATCTGGCAGCTTTCCATTTTGATTGATGAATTCATCGATGCTGATGGGGGTTTTTTCATTGACAAAAGCGAGCTCTTCGTCGTCAATATCGACCAGGATTCTTGAACCCCAAACAAGCTTGTAGAGCAACCCCAAGATTATGTTCGATGCACGTGGTTTGGAAAGATGAACGAGGTCATAAGGGTGTGTTGAGACGAAATGGATTCCCTGTTCAAGAAATTGGCTTTCATCCTCGACAACAAAGCTATGTTTGGTGATAGAAGTTTCACGAATCGGCTCCCAAATCTCCCTGCCCCAACCAGGAAAATGGCTGCCAATAATCTCCACATCTGCAAACGCTTCATAAAGCTTGGCCAAGGTATAGACTCTTCCAGCCGCATTATGTGAAAGTTCCCATCCACATACTGCAACACTGAGTCTATGATTTGTCTGACGCTCCAAGAGGTGTTTTTTTCGTGTAAGAGCGATATTGTCTTTAAGGATGTTCGTAAGGCCAGGAGACGTCTTCAAAGCTTCTATATAAAAAGCCATAGCGGCCTTGTAGTTTTTGTTCCGAAATGTTTTATTCCCCTTTGATAGGGAAGTGCCTCCAGAGTTATCAATAATATTGTTCTGCAATGTCAGTTCACTCATTTAAATGGTTTAACAGATTGGTTGAGGTCCATTTTCTATATCCAATATTACATTGGTTTCATATCATTTTAGTGTCAATAGAATCCATATTCGTTTTCATATGTGAATCTTGGATATAATTACTCGTCATGATCCTTGGATTCAAGGCAAGAAATCCTATGTTAATTCTCTTCAGGTTGATCGCATTGAGTCTTCATACGAATCGGTAGCAATAGATTGGTATCAGCACCTGGGGTGCCTGCCTCGATGGCTAATTTTATATGCTGAACTGCTCGTTCGGTTTGCCCCAACACGGCATAAGCTCGACCTATGGAATTATGTGTGCCTGCAATCAGGATTTGGCTGATCAATCCCGTGTCACATCCCCAGTCATGGGCCATGCGCAGATATTTATTAGCTTGTCTGATTGCACCCAATTGAATATGACCGGCTGCGGCCAACAAAACAAGTTTGGAGCGGTCGGGATGATCCTGTAGGTTTTCACAGTCCAACCGGGCAAGACTAACCCAATCTCCAAACTGCCATTGCATGCGCGCCCTTTCCAATAAATTTTCGTCATATTGTATGAGTGTGGTTAGGCCTTCGGCTACCACATCACTATTTTTCGTTTTATAATGCGTGCTCTCTACCTCACAGGCGCTATCATCATTGATGTTTAGCGGTTTCTCAAAGCTAATGGGCTTGATTATTTGCCTTCTTTTACTTTTATTAAATCTAGGCTTAATTTGCTTTTTCTTTTCGGGATTCATAGTTCCGGTTCCTGCAGCAGCATCTCTTTGATTATGTCGATTTGGCCTTCCGCTTTTACCATCTCTTCTGACAAAAGCTGTTGCCGTTGTTCCATCTCTGACAGGTCTGCCTCGAGTTGCTGGATGCGTGTCTGCCGTTCAGTTGACTTTTTTCTCTGTTGATCACATTCTACTGTTATTTTGGATATTTGAGACTGACGATCAATAAGCTGCTTGGCTTTTTCATCGCGTTCTTGGGTCAGTTTCTTGAGTTGTTCCTGGTAAGTCGTGGCCAATTTGACCTGTTCTTCACGGGCTTTGGTAAGCTCCTTTACTTGCGATTGACGTTCGGCAAGCTGCTTAACTTTTTCGCTCAGAGCCTGTTTGATTTGTTCTATTTTCGCTTGGCGCTCGTTGGCGACTATCGCCTGCGCGTCACCTGCTTTGGAGACTTGCTCAACTTGGGCTTGGCGCTCTGCCAATTGTTTAGCCTTTTGGTCTCGATCCTGGGCGAGCTGTTGTAGCTGGACCTGCCGTTCGGCTGCCAGCTGAGCTTGTTCATCACGGGCCTTGGCGAGCTGAGCAATCTGGTTTTGTCTATTTTCGGATAGTTGGGTCTTTTCACCCAAAGCTTGATTGAGTTGTTCTATTTGCGCCTGCCGCTCACTGGCAAGTTTCTCCTGCTGGTTTCGCGCCGTTGTGATTTGCTCAACTTGAGTTTGACGTTCGGCCAGTTGTTTTGCCTTTTGGTCACGATCCAGAGTGAGCTGTTTCAGCTGGGCCTGCCGTTCGGCTTCCAGCGACGCTTGTTCATCGCGGGTTTTGTTGAGCTGAGCGATTTGGTTTTGGCGATCTTGAGATAGTTTGGTCTTTTCGCCCAGGACTTGTTTTACTTGTTTAATTTGAGCTTGTCGCTCGTTGGCAAGCTTCGCCTGCTCGTCACGAGACTTGGTGATTTGTTCCAGCTGGGTTTGGCATTGATCAAGTTGCTCAATTTTATTGTTTAACTCGCTGGTAATATAATTAATCGATAAGGTTGCCTCTCGATTAGAAGCATTGGGTTGGATGGCGCGAAACTCATTGAACTGCCTGAAAAATGAGCAATAGGTATGCCGGTCTTCTTCAGTCGCCGAACCGGCCTCGAATGGACTGTTATGCCAGCGAAATAAACGCATCAACTCCGGATAGACCGAACGAATATCATTGGGGTAATCCATCGTCAGGATCGTTTTTACTTTGATTAATAGAGTCACCGGATCGGTCATAAGCTGGTCGAAGGTCACCAACAGGTACGGATAGTCTGCCCTCGCCGAGGCCGCCTCACGATTGCAAATCAGCCAAATCAAGTGCCCGGTTTCTATATCGACCTGATCGGTATGGGCCAGTGACTGGGCAGTTTCCCAGGGGTGGCGCAACAGATGAATAATCCGGGGCACAATACCCAATTCGTCAAGAGCCTCTCGCCACAAAGGGAGCACCCGGCAAAAGAAAGGATCCGCCAGCATCCAGGGTTTGCAGGTCTTTTCAAGGGCAATCAGTAAGTCCCGAATACACCGTTGGGCCTCCTTTGCAGCATTGGAACCCTCCCAACCCTCTGGCAAACTACCCGCCTTCATTGGATCCACACCGAGGTCCCGGCAGAATTGTTGATGAATCCCCGCCACGACTGCCGCCTGTTGCCCACCCGCATCTATGCCCAACAAACGCAGACAATCGGCCATTAGGGACAGTCCACTGCGGAGAGCACCCAGTACGATGAGACCATTGTCTTTGTCTATCGGCATGGGTGGAGATGAGTTGGTGTTATTGGGCATACTGGGAATTCGCCTTCTGTTAGAATTACGTCGTTACAATATTCAAAAAAACAGGAGCCAGAAGAAAGAACAAACGAACCTCGAACGTCAAATGTAAAATTCACTTTGCTCAAGCTTATCAAATAAAAAGCATGTTTCTCGCAGAGCTCGCAGAGAGGAACGTCAATTTTAGTGGGCTTCGCCCAAGAACTGAAAAAATTCCCTTCGTTTGATTGCCCGCTCAAGAATCAAACCCCTGTGCGTCTTCGCATTCTCAAGCGTAACGGGCGAAAGGTAATAGGTGAATATCGAATCACGATTAAGGCAAAGACGAATCCACCTTCTGGATTCTGGCTCCTGAATTCTTGGTGCCTCACGTCGCCCATCATCCATCACAACATTCTTCCTATTGTTTCTTCACCCCCACCACTATTCTTGAGATCCTGATATTTGAGGTAATAGGTTTCTAATTCCTCTTGAACCTGGTGTAGTTGAAGCAACAATAGTTCGTTTTCTTGCTTTAATTCCCCATCCGTTTCATGGTCATAATTGGGTCCATATTTCAGGTGATTATTGCCTTCATTAGTTTTTTTTATAACTGCATCAAGCACCCAATCATAGATATGGTAGTGATAGAGAATATTTTCATCGTTCAAGTTTTCTGATATCAATCGTTCATATTCTTTGTTCCCGATGATTGAATCTTTCTCTACCAAACTTATGCCTTCACCAGCTATCTGATGAATGATATTTGCCTCCAAGGGTGTCATTTCTTTTCCAAATGACCCTAACACATTAGTAGAGATAGCAGTAGTGAGAACATATTTGCTATTCATCGCTGCGGCCGGCTTCATGCCGTATAGATCCACGCTGTAATCATAGGCTGCCAAATTTGAATTTACTTTATTTAGAGATTCCGGAATAACCTCGCAGAAAGCATCATATTTAGCCAATGACGCCTCCGATTTTATAAAGCCATATCGAATATCACCATAACGAATAGGGATTTGAAAAACATGGTTTTTTTCCATGTGGGCGCCGGTTTCCCCGAAATTTGTCGTTAAGGAAACACGAGGGTAAACAAAATATTTGTTTGCCTCTATGATATATTGAAAAAAAAGTTTTTTCCATGATGTTTCCGGCCATTTAAGGACGTCTCCCGGCATGGTCAGAGAAACGTTTTTTCTACGCACTGAGTCGCTGTTTGTAAGCCATTTTTTAAATGCATTCCATTGATTTTTTCCCCACACCACCCCCCAAGATGCAGGTACTTGCATAAAAAAAGCATCCGTGTGGTCTTGGAGAGGTGTGAATGGCAGATTCGCGGTCTCGTTATAGCCATGGGAATATAGGGAAATACCTGAAACTTGAGGGTCATCTTTGTAAAAATCAAACGCCTGCTGCGCATAGCTATGGAATACCGGGGAAACCAATAAGTCGTCCTCTAAAACAATTACACCATCATACTGTTCAGAAAGATCACAGCTCTTAAGGATATGGTTTTTTAGGCCGAGATGATCTTCATGTATCAATACGGATTTCTTTCCATGCTCCCAATTAAACACTTTCGCTATTTCACAAACCTGAAGATTGCTGTTCCCATCGTCAAGGCTGATGATCAGGTCCACTTCTTTATGATATCTTGCATTTTTTAAGGAATTTAAAAGTCGAAATAGTGAATCAGAACGGTTATAGGCAACAACAACGATAGGTATATTATAGGTGGGTATGGTTTTCACATCACCCAAAACTGGAAACGAAACGTTATTACTTAGATCAGTCTTCGTTTCCACCTTTCGACCAAGGACTAACTCCATATAAAAATTGAGGAGATCGTTTAAAGAATCCGTCCCATTTTTTTTACAATTCAGGAACTCGATACCCTTCTCCCCCAACTTTGACTTCATCTCCTTATCACTACGAATTTTCATCACTGTCGCAGCAATATTTTCACCATTTGCATCGTCTAAAACATATCCCTGATGGCCATGTTTCACCTCCGAGCCCCAATTGCAATTGGGTAATATCACCGGTCTGCCAATTGAAAAAAATTCAGCCAACTTACACGGTATGCGTAAATCGTTAAAATTTCCCGCCCTTCCGGGTTGCACCAGAATATCAGCTGTTGCCAATATTTCCGGCAATTCACCACGCCTTACCCACCCCATATCCTTGACGAAATCATCCTTCACCAATTTGCCCCAATGCCAATTATTCTGATTTGTTCCCGTGCGGATTAGGGTCGCGGGGCAGCCCTTTTGATTCAATAATGCAACAGACCGATATAGTTCCCCCACCTCTTCCTGGTTGGCCAAATGAACATTTCCGGTATACACTATAACCAAATGGTTTTCGGGAATATTTAATTTTTTCCGCAAATCCCAGTTGATAGGGCGGGGATAAAACAATCGTTCATCGACAACCGGCATAATTGTCAGATTGGGTAGCTCGGCGTAATTAAATTTTTCGAGAGTGTCAACTACCATCGTCAAACCATCGGCTTGTTCGAGCCATTGCTTGCCTCGAAATGGATGGTAGAACCAATCCGGTATTCGTTTATCCAACTTTTTTGTAGAAAGATTAACCAAGTCCTCCCATTTTCTGCCTACCGCCTTTGCAGTCAGGTATTCTTCATTATCTTCCAGATGAATGATAGTCTTAAAAGTGTATCGCTCATGAAGTCTGTGACAAAATTTGCGAACAATCTCTCGCGGGGTCCACGCATGGACGATATCCGGACCACGACCATTGTTGAAGCAAAGTCCTATTTTTTCGATATCCCTATAGCCAAGAATCGGGCAGACGACAGATTTTCCAAAATCCTCAAGATCTTTCTCTCTATCCGGAACGGCGATAATGCAGTTTACTCCTTGAGCTGAAAGATGCGCAGCATGGTAATATGCCTGATATCCACTGTTGCTAGATATGCTACCATGAAGCACCATGAGCACATTCAACCCATCGCCGGCCTCCAATATTGATTTATCTGCAGTGACCAGTTTGCTGAAAAATCCATTGGATGGCACCTTGCGAGGCGGGGCCATGGCATGACCGGCTGACAAACCGGCACGGAGATAATGCGCCAAGGGGTTCATGTCCTCACCGATGCCATCGACGTATGTGTAGAAATACCATCTTCCATCAAAGAAGGGATTTGGGTTGCAATCACCCAAGCTACCATGCTGGAGGAAATGGACCAATGGATTGATGCCGGATTCAGCCACATCCGGGTAGGTCTTTACATACCAGGATGTGTTAAACAATGGATTGGGATCGTAACGATTTCGCACACCAAAACTGAAATAATGCACCAACGGATTAAGGCCGGATGAAACCACATCCGGATAGGTTTTTACATACCAGGATGTAAAAAATAGCGGATTGGGGTCGAAACCTTCTTTGACACCGGCTTCCAGGTAGTGGACCAACGGGTTTAGGGCGGATTGGACCACTTCCGGATAGGTCTCTTTGTACCATTTGGTGTCGAATAACGGGTTGGGATCGTGGTCTCCCACGCGGCCAAACTGGAGGTAATGGGTCAATGGATGGATTCCGGATACAGCCACATCCGGGTAAGTCTCCAAATACCAGGATGTAAAAAATAGCGGATTAGGATTGTAATCTTTTTTTACTCCGGCACCCAGGTAGTGGGCCAATGGGTTTATGCCGGATTCGGTCACATCCGGATAGGTTTCCAAGTACCATTTGGTGTCAAACAGCGGATTGGGGTTGTGGTCACCCACATGGCCAAACTGGAGATAATGGGCCAGTGGATTCATTTCGGAAGCGGTTACATCCGGATAAGTATCTAAATACCAGTCCGTGTCAAAAAGCGGGTTGGGATCGCGACCCTCTTTTATTCCGGCTTCCAGGTAGTGAACCAAGGGGTTTATGACGGCTTCGGCAATATCCGGATAGGTTTCTTGGTAGTAGGATGTATCGAATAATGGGGAGGGATTGCGCCCTAATCGTGAACCCACCCATAAATAGTGCTCAATCGGATCCATTCCCACTGTATCAGGATATTGGCGTTGATACCATTCTGCGTCAAACAGTCCGGAGTCTTTAATTTTTTTTATTTCGGAAGCAAATTTCCCCATCATTCAACCATTTATTGTGACAAAAAAAACTAAGCCGGACAATCTGGAAACAACACATTTCAGAACCAAGTTTTTCTACGCCTTCTTCCCACTGCTGTTATTCTTGATCTCTTGATACTTTAAATAATACGTTTCAAGTTCTTCCTGCACCTGGTGAAGTTGCAGCAATAGAAGTTCGTTTTCTTCCTTTAACGTCGTTACGGTTTCATGATCCTCAGCGCTTTCGTATGACAGAATAGAATTGAAATGAGAATCATTGGATTGCTCCGATATAGGTGGGGCCATGATATGGCCAGCGGCTTTACCGACGTCAATGTAATGCACCAAGGGATTAATACCGGATTTCGCAGCATCCGGATATTTTTTTACATAAAAAGAGGTGTCGAATTGCGGAGACGGATTGCGACCCAATCGTGAACCCAACCATAAATAGTGCTCAATGGGATCCCTATCCATCAATTTGGTGTCGGGGTATTTGCGTCGATACCATTCGGTGTCGAATAGACCGGAGTCTTTAATTTTTGCTATTTCAGAACTGTACTTACTCATTACAGCCTACCCTCAATTGCTCGGAAATTCTACAACAAATTAGTTTTTATGGCCGCCAGGAGCCGTAAGGTCAACTGACGAACATCGAACGCCCAACATCGAACGTCGAATGTGGGTTCGCCTTCAGCTCAGTCAATCACAATCAATAACGAACATCAATTTTTCCTCAACTTCTTTTTCTCAGCCGTCTTGATACTCACAACGAAAATCCTGAGCAATTCATCTGTTTCCTTTATAATTGCGGTTCATCCGCAGAATGTGTGGGTGCCTATTGGTTCGGGAAGATCTCATCATGCGATGTTGGACGTTTGATGTTCGATGTTCGTCTGTTTATCTCCCCTACATTCCCGACCTTCCTTCTCCCCAAATGTTATATAATGCACCAGTGGATTGATACCCATTTCAGCCACATCCGGGTAGGTTTCCATATACCATTTCGTGTCAAATTTCGGTCCGGGGTCTCTGCCTTCGGAAGCACCAAATAAATAAAAATGTTCCCCCGGATCAAAACCCTTTTCACCTACATCAGGATTCTGCTCCAGGTACCATGCCACATCAAACAGATCCGACTGCTTGATCAGCGAAACCTTTTCCTCGATAGAATCCTTTAAATTGTGGCTACGACCTTCTTTTTTCCCATATTTCATGTAATGCGCCAATGGATTGATACCGGTTTCAACCACATCCGGGTAGGTTTCTATATACCACGTCGTGTCAAAACCCGGCCCGGGATCTCTGCCTTCGGGAGCACCATGGTGATAATAGTGTTCCGCCAGATCCAGGTCTTTCGCAGGCACATCAGGGTACTGCTCCAGATACCATGCCTCATCAAATAGATCCGACTGCTTGATCAGTTCTATCTGTTCCTCGATAGGATCGTCCCTTTTGGATTTTTTCCGAAAGGGTTCCGCCAGTGCGCGCACCGGGGCCGTCATTTTCCATGAGGCGGTTGCCTTTAGACGGGCGACCCGCCGGCACTGGGCTTCGATGGCTATTTCCTTGGCTTTCAGCGTTGCCTCCCCTTGCGCAAGCTGGTGGGTGAGGGTGGTCTTTTCATCGTTGGCTGTCTTGAGCGCGTCTGCCTTTGCTTCCAATTCGGTAGCGAGTTGCTTCACCCGCCCTGCCTGAGCATCGGCCTGTTTTCCCTTTTCGGCTAATTCGATGGTTAATAGCTTGATCAGTTCCGCCTGGGTGCCGGCCTGTTTACTCTTTTCAGCCAATTCGGCAGTCAGTTGCTTTACCTGATCCCTCTGGGCGCCGGCTTGATTGGTCTTTTCAGCCAATTCGGCAGTCAGTTGCTTTACCTGATCCCTCTGGCCGCCGGCTTGATTGGTCTTTTCAGCCAATTGGCCCTCGCGTTCTTCCAACAGCTTGGTAAGGATGGCCAGCTCTTCAAAACGTGAACTGACGCTTCCCTTGGCATCTCCCAACTCGCGCTCCCGGTCCTTGACCATCTGCTCCAGCCGGGCGATCGCTTTTTCATCGGCTTTCCACGCGGTGTCCCTTTGGGCCAGCCGTTGGCTAAGCGTGGTCTTTTCGGCGTTGGCCGCCTTGAGCGCATCGCTCTTTTCGGCCAGGGTCGCGTTCAGGGTTTGTGCTTCCGCCTTTTGTGAATCAAGCGCCTGCTGCAATTGTTCGACCCCTGCATTGCGTTCACGCAAATCATACTGAACCCGTTCCAATTCCTTTACCAATTTGGAAATACGGCTTTTTTGCTGCGCCATTTCACCGGATGCACGGGACAGCTGTTTTTCCAATTGCGCCTTTTCGGTACCCGTACCCTTTACCGCTTTTTCCAACGCATCGATGCGCTCCTGATATTCTTCAATCTTACGATGGGTCGCATCCGCCTCCTGACGCATCGTTTCATGCTGAACCAAGCCAAGATCCAGCTCTTGCTCGACAGTATCGATCCATTCCTCACGACCCTTCAGTTTGCTAACCAACATATCGACCTGTCCTGCAGCTGATTCTTTTTCTCTGCTAAGCACGTCGGTCGCTGTTTCCAATTCGGCAATGCGATTTTGGCGTTTAGCTGCTTGGGCAGTTGATTCGGAAACCTGCTTTTCGAGTTGCTCCTTCGCTTGACGAATAACGACAACGGCCTTCTCCAATTCAGCGATCCGCTGATTACGCTTGTGCAGTTCTTGTGTTGCCGCCTTTTCCAATTCGGAGATGCGACTCTGGCGCTGGGCCAATTCACCGGTAAGTTGCTGGACCTGCTCCTGTTTGGCGTCGGCTTCTTTGCTCTTTTCCGCCAAGGCTGCCGTTTTATCGGCAACCTGTTGGGCTATCGCATCCTTCTCCTTACGAACAACGGCCACCATCTTTTCTAACTCGGCAATACGCGACTGGTGGGCTGTCGACGCTTCCTTTATCGCAACTGCTTGGTTTTCAAACTCGCCGATTTGGGTTTGGCGCTGGGCCAATTCACCGGTAAGTTGCTGGACCTGCTCCTGTTTGGCGTCGGCTTCTTTGCTCTTTTCCGCCAAGGCTGCCGTTTTATCGGCAAACTGTTGGGCTATCGCATCCTTCTCCTTGCGAACAACGGCCACCGTCTTTTCTAACTCGGCAATACGCGACTGGTAGGCTGTCGACGCTTTCTTTGTCGCAACTGCTTGGTTTTCAAACTCGGCGATTTGGGTTTGGCGCTGGGCCAACTGATCAGTTGTTGCTTTGATCTTTTCCTGCAGCTCCGCCTGACTGACCTGGTTGGCTTTGAACGCCGCAGTCAATTCCTGATTCTTGTCGGCAAACTGGCGATCTTTTTCATTTAATCGGGTTTTGATCGCATCCTGTTCTGCCAAAGCTTCATCAAGTTTCTTTTTAAACCGGCCTTTTTGTTGCTGGAGGGATTGCCATGCTGACGCGACCATCTCCTGGCTGGTGTCGACCTTGATCCAGGCCTGAAGTTCCATCGGAACATCCGGCAGTTTGGGCAGCGCAGGCAAGGTGAGGGTGGCATCGTTGGCGGTGGTCATCATGACCAGGGCCTCCTTACCGGGCAGCCGTATTGCGTTTTCCAGTTGAATGGAATTGAAATCTTCAGGGGTGGCTGAATGCCAACACACCTTTTCGGTGGCTGAATTCACCAGACTCATGGCGGATATGGACACCACCCCCCGGGTGTTAAGGGGAGCCAAACCAAGACCAGTTGTCCGCAATTGGTCGGGTTTGGGAATGGGGAAATGAATTTGTTGCCATTCATTTTTGGCAAGAAGATAATCGGAACTGAAATTGTGTGGATCCGCTTTTTTTTCCGAAGATGGGAGATGAAGCCGCGCAACCAGCGTTTCACTCACGCGTGTGCTGCTCAAAATCCGATGCATCTTCTGCAGTTCCAGCTCTCTTTGATCCCGTTCGTATTGCCCGATTAAGGTTAAAAAATGATGAAACAGTTTGTTTCCCTGGTGGCTTGATTCTTTTTGTACCGTCATATTGCGATCAAAAACGGGAAATGGTGTCGGATAGAACCGAGTCGGCAGATCCTCCCGGGTAATCTTATCCATATCGGCTTCCGCAAGGCATTCATGGGCAAGCAATTTTAAAGCGGCCCGGTGGTTGGATATTTGTTCATATAGCCAAGCAAAGGGAGTAAACGTATTATGGTCCTTACCGGCTTTGTGAAAACTGCTTACATGATGGTGCTTGTGTTCCGGTCTAACGGTATCTAATATCCGATGAATTTGTTTTTGCATGGGGACTGGGAAAGCCAGATCAAACTGCACTTCAATGTCATTCAAAATAGCCGCGGGGTCGGCAAGCAATTGATCGTAGGTGGTGACCGTGTAGGGCCAGCGTTGGCAAAAATCAAAGGCCTCCTTGTTTAGGGCCAACCAAAGCAGATGACCTTGCTGAAGATCTATCCCACTTGATTTTTCTAAGGAAATAGCGACTTCCCATGGATGGCGAATAGTCAAAATGAATCCCGGGTTCAGCCCCTTTTCCTTTAAAATGGGAAGCCACAAGGGCATGAGCCGGCACAGACGTGGATCGGCGATGGCCCATAGCCCATTGTTGGAAAAACTGGTTTCAATGAGCTTTTGGATACGCTCTCTGGCGTTGGTCGCCGCTTGGGATTCAATCCAATTGTTGGGCAGAGCCCCGACCATGTTCCACTTGCACCCCAGGTCCCTCAGCAAGATGTCGTGAATCATGGCAACGTCATTTAGGCCGACGGTCTCGCCGGTATCCGCCCCCAGGTTGCTTTGGCCAAGGTTCACGCCAAGCAGGTCGAGGCATTCGGCCAACGCCGAAATACCGCTACGGTGCATCCCGGTAACAAACAGACAATCGATGGGTTGTTTTTCAGGCATGAGGCTTTCCGTCTTAAATATCCTTCAATACGTTGATTTTATCGTGAATTGATTAGGGATCAAAGGTCAAGAAAATTTAGGATCCAGGAATCTGGAGGTAGAAGAAGACCAACCGACGACCATCGAACGCCCAACATCGAATATGGTATCCTATCTTTTTTGGAAATAACAAAGCACAAATCGAAAACACAGGAGCTACCTATATATTGGGTAAGTAACAAATTTCAACCACTAATTGGCAAAAAAATAACCATAGGAGTCAGAAGTCAGAAGAAAACCAACTGATGAACGTCGAATGTCCAACATCGAATGTCGAATGTCGAATATGGAAATCGCTGCGCTCCGGCTATTCCATAAAACGATTGAGCCGAAGGCGATCCCTTTTGCCCCTTCATCCTTCAAACACCTGGGGACAATTATTCAAATCGTTGATCTCATTTTCTGCACGAACGCGGACGACATCGCCTTTTTTCAATTTGTGGTCATCCTCGCGTGTAAACAGAAAACCGACGTGTCCGGTAGGGTGAATACCTTTTTCCAAAATATCTTTTCGGAAGATATCTGCCGAGGTAACCGCAACTTGACGATCATTCACATATAATTCAACCTTTATGGGAACCTCATTGTAAACCGCCCGCGCCCATCCAGCGACAGAAGTCTCGGTGATTTTTCCCAAAACCCCCCTAGCCTTGGTAATGCGGGACAAATCCAGGTAGTCGGCAGGATTGGGTCTGATAAAATTTACGGCGGCCTTAAATTGGTCTTCCGATACCTGTCTGCCGATAAAGTCACACATGGATTGAACAAAATGTTGCCTGTTCATCAAGGCTTTTTCGTAGGAAACCATCATCGCCGTGGGGTTTCGTTTTTCTATGAAATTTAGTATTTTTCCCAACTGGCGATAGGCATTACGCATATTGGAAATAAGATCACTATGCATGGATATCCTATTTCTTTTGGCGATGGAGAAAATATCTTTAAAAATAAAAACATATACCGGATTAGGGAAAATGCCGTCTACGACATCCAAAAAGTTCACCGATGATGGACGTTTCCACCCCCAAATGGGGTATTTATCATCATAATCAGCGATAATCCGCCTGGCCGCGTCGACATCGTCTTCCTCCATTGCGCGGCTGAACGTCACATCTTCATAGACCGGTGGATTCGCGGTATTCCCCATGAAAACACCCAGCTTGAACAGGGCGCCGGCCACCAGGGACGTCCCACTCCGAGCAACACCGCAAACGACGATGTTTTTACGAGGATCTTGCGTGCCGGCCTTGTCTGCGATGCTGAAATGGATTCCGGTGTTGATTAACGATTCGATGTTTTTGGGCATTAGCAAGCCGTCTATATATCAAAAAAAGCTTTGT
>Ga0209633_10002566_pt1 | contig 17416 bp, 12 predicted proteins | sample Cruoilmetagenom1_FD_187290 | JGI IMG/M metagenome (GOLD analysis project Ga0209633, IMG submission 187290) | Oil polluted marine microbial communities from Coal Oil Point, Santa Barbara, California, USA - Sample 1 (SPAdes) (version 2) | ecosystem: Environmental > Aquatic > Marine > Oil seeps ... | reverse complement strand
AGGTCAGGAAGATGTGGAATTTACCGTTAGGCTGATTGCATCTCAGAAAAAGATCTATCGCTCAAATATGCTTTCATACATGCACCCGCCGCTTATTTACAAGAACACGGATAAGGCTGCGGCAGTTGGGTACTCGTTTGCCAGGTTGAGGCAGAGATATCCCCTTATCATCTGGCTATTACTTCTTTTAAACGGGCTTAGATACCTGCCGCTCTATCTCCTACCCTTTAACTCAAAATTCAGAATGCAGGCAAAATTCAGCCTCGGTTTCGCAAAGGGCATTTGGTATTCAATAACAGGACGTAAAATCGAGTATAATTAAGGTTCTTATGCATAGTATACTCTTTTGATACAATACTTTAACGCTGTGACATGTAGGTAAAAACAAATGACTCATTTACTTAAAGATAGATCACTAAAATACTTTGTAGAAACACAAAATAATAATGTTTTAGACAAATGGGAAGGATATTTCAGTATCTATGACTGCGAAACAGAACATTTAAGAAATAAACCAATAAATCTTTTGGAAATCGGCGTGCAAAATGGTGGATCATTAGAGGTTTGGTGTAAATATTTCAGCAAATCTAAGAATATAATTGGAGTGGATATTGATCCTAGCTGCAGCGGTATTTCATTCAATGATGAGAGAATAAAGGTAATTATCGGAGACAGTAATTCCACATCACTAAAAGAAAAATTACAAAATGTCTGTCCGCATTTCGATGTAATTATAGATGATGGATCCCACAAATCATATGATGTAATTAAGACGTTCACAGAACTTATACAGTTGATGAATTCTAATGGTGTTTATATAATCGAAGATCTTCATTGTAGTTACTGGCAAAATTTCCAAGGTGGAGTTGAAAAACCAGACTCATCAATAAACTTTTTCAAAAAATTAGTCGACGTAATTAACATTGAACACTGGCGGAATGAAAAAGATCTAAACTGGTTATTTAGAGATGTGGGTCTTGTAAATATCAAAAGGGAAACCATGGAAGCATTAAGTAGAATAAATAGTATCTCATTCTATAATTCAATGTGCAGTGTAAAAATGTCGGACAATAAATATCAAACAATCGGCAAGAGATTTGTAAAAGGAAATGTCGCAACAATAGTAAAGAACGATTTTGATGGTGGAGAAATCTCTGACGTAGATGAACAACAAGACTTAAACCCTTTTAGTTAATAGAAAAGCATTCCCGATTTTGCCTAAAATAGTAGTGCTTTATCTAAAAACCATATTTGGAAAAGTTTGAGAGTCTGACCTTCCCCCACGTTATATACCAGGTACAAAAACAATTGGTTTAGTTTGTTACTCTCTTTTAGATATGTACTGTTATTGATGAGTTGCAGAGTGAGTATTTGATGAACCTCCTATCCACGGTTTATTTACTCTGGTATCAGGTGCAATCTCAAAAGATAAGGAATCTAGTGAAAGATTGCGGTTATAGAATGGATCATTATCCAATATATGTCCCCACTTTTTTCTCATAAAAGATATTTCATTATTAAATCTGTTTAGTTTTTCCGGGTCAGTATCATATCCCCGAGACTTACTTTCATAATGATAAAGCTCTGAATGTGGTGTCCATATAATTTTGTAGCCGGCCTGTCGTATGCGAACACAGAAGTCTACGTCATTATAAGCAACCGCCAGATCTTTTTCATTTAAACCCCCGATTTCATCAAATATCTCTCGTCGTAAAGCCATACAGGCCGCAGTTACACAAGACAGATTATGAGTTAATAGAAGCCTGAAGAAATATCCTGGGGATTCTCGATGAGTATTACGATATACATGGTCAGCTACAGCTACTTCTCCGATACCTGTGATAACTCCGCCATGCTGAATTGTGTTATTCGGATAGTAGAGTTTGGCACCGACAGCACCGACTTCAGGTCTAATTGCATGGCTTACCATTTCGTCAAGCCAGGCCGAATTTATGATGTCGGTATCGTTATTTAATAAAACACATATTTCACCTGATGAATTAGCAACTCCATTATTTATAAGTCGTGAAAAATTGAATGAACCTGAATCTTTTACAACCCTGACATTTTTGTTTGACTGGATGTTTTCCAGAAACTCAAGAGCATCTAGCTCACTACTCCCGTTATCAACAATAACAATTTCAACCGGTTTATAGTCAGTACGGTTAATAAGCCCATCAATACAGGTTGTTAGAAGCTCGCTCTTATCTTTTGTAGGAATAATTACTGAAACGAGGGGAGACTTTAATGGTAATTCATGTTTTATCAGTTGGAAACTTGAGTGACCTTCAGAATAGGCTCTTGCACTCTGAGCTGTCCGTTCGAAGTGTTCATTTACTATTCTACTTGCAGCGTCGCGTGCAAGTTCTAATGAGATGTGTGAAAAAGATGCGTCAGTTTGTCTCCAGTGATAAAGAATAAAAGGAATATGATGTATATCTGATTCCTGTATAGTTTCCACTACCCTTAGTGCAAAATCCCAGTCCTGAGAACCCTCGAACCCTTCGCGAAACCCCCTTACTTTGTGTGCAAGGTCAGCCCTGTATGCGCCAAGATGACTGATTAAATTTTGACCCAGAAAAAGGTCATAGTCCCAGTCTGGTTTGAAATAAGGCTCAAAGCGTCTACCTTCGGAATCTATCCGGTCTTCATCTGAGTAGATTATCGCCGCGTCAGGATTTTTATCTATTACATCTGCGACTAGATATAACGCGTGTTCAGATAGTAAATCATCATGATCCAGAAGGACAATCCAGTTCCCTGTTGCCATATCAAGGGCTGTGTTTGTACATGCTGATATACCCCCGTTTTCTTGACGAAACGAGAGTCTTATTCTAGGGTCTTTCTTTTCATAATCCCTGAGAATACCGCGTACTTCCTTTGAGGTTGACGCATCGTCGGCGATACAAAGCTCCCAGTTTTCATAGAGCTGTCCTAAAACAGAATCGATAGCCTGCCTTAGATACTCACCCTTTGTATTATATACAGGCATAAGTACCGAGAACTTGGGATTGTTACCGAAATAATCAATGTGACTCCGTATCAGAGAGCGGTCTTTATCACTTAAGGTGTCATTTCTCTCTATCCATTCATAGTAACTTATATTATTTGAATTACTCTTTTGGTTGAAATATCTGGAGGTGCGCGGAATCTCATGCGAGAGCCGCTTTCCTCTCAGATACCAATAAAACCTAACAAAGAATTTCTCTATTCCTTCATTTTTTAGAAATTCTATCCCAAGTTTGGCATCTTCATATAAAAAATCTATCTTTCTTCTGAGTAAAACAAACAGATAGGCTATTACACTTAAATGGTGTGTAATCCGCCGTGGCCACGTTCTAATTATTCTGGTGATTGAATCCTGCGGTCCCCGAATCTGTTTTAATAGTTGTAGATTTTTTTTATCTGATTTACTCAGCTTTGACTTTAGGTTATAAATTTCACTCTCATAGTTTTCTTTTTCTTGTTGTAAAATCTTGAAACGTTCGCTCGATGACTGCAGCACATCTTGCTCGCCACTGAGCTTTTCGAGATGCCCCAGCAGCAGGTTTGCCTTGGCGAATGGATTCGATGTCGATGAAGAACGAGATGGGCGATGCTGCCTACAGATCTCCGCTATGCGGTCCCAGTGCTTCTCAAGCTTGACCTGGCTTGCTTTCGTAAAAGAACACAGGCGGGGTCTTCCGGATTGCACTGCTTGCACGAACTTTGAAATGGTGCCTTCTTCCAGCGGCGAGCCGAAATGAATATTGTCCGATGCTAGAAGCAGCTTGTATTTGCCGCCTTTGGCTTCGGCAGGCCGGAGCACCGGTAAACCATAGGCTAGCGCCGTAATTGAGAGATGCAGGCTCAGGGCGATGACACCTGTGCTATGCGCTACGAGCCCCGCAATTTCGATCGGCGATGGCCATTCGGGCAGATGCTTCACCTGCGGCAAGACTTTCAAAATATGCGAGTTGTCGTCACCGAGAACAGGACTGATCGGTAGCACAAGGACGTCGAGATCAGAGGGCATATCGCAATGGGACAGAAGAGCCTTTGCAACTTTCACCACTTGTGAATTGCCCTGAACTACTATATATCTATCGCTTAATTCAAGACGAGAGAGAAGGTTCTTCACTCGACTGTGTAAATCCTTGCGAGGAAAGTGACGCGAGAGTGCAAAAACTGTATCCGGTACGATACTGCACGCTCCTTCAAAACCGGCCTTTCGGAGCGCATCGACACTGGGACGATCACGCAATGCAATATAGGTGCTGTTGTTAAACGCAAAGGTGAACAACCCTTCCGCCCATGTTGGAAATGTATCTGACGCGCTTGGCGCATTCCAGATCACCGGCAGGCCAGAGATGATGCCCGCCAGAGCCGGCGTGAGCCAGAATCCCGTGGGATGGGGAATTTCCGGGGTCGACGGCATGTAGCCAGGCGCCACTGCTTTGTCAAAGCGGATGAGGTGCCCCCCTCCGATCAGGATGCAATCAAGACCCTTTTGGTCCGGCAGCTCCATGTTCAGACTGGTGAGACTCCTGACGTCATAACACCAAGATGAAGAGTTTTTTTCATGATATGAATATCGAACAAGCTCGAAATTTTCGAGCCGTTCCTTGAGCTCCCTCTCAGCGATAATTGGAAGCAGCAGATCACCGTAGCTTTCCATATCGAAAGCTCCAAAGATACCGATGCGCATGTGTGTCTCATTGAATGACTTCAGAGGATTTTGTAAAAATTTGAGTTTTAAACTCATGCTTCTCTTATTTTATCCTTTTACACTAATTAGTTTGTCTGTTTTAAAAAAGAAATACAATACACATTATTTCCCGAACATTACGGATAAAGCTGTACAGTGCGACATATATTATATAAAGCTCAGAGATAGGTACCAGTTTGTAATCAGGGTAACGCTCAGATGTATCTATAGAGTTATCACCCGAAGCTCATTTTCTCTATGAACAGCACGTACAGTGTACAGGGGAAATTCAGCCTCGGTTTCGCAAAGAGAATATGGAATTCGATAACAGGGCACAAAATTGAGTATAATTAAGTCTCCGTGTATAAATTACCTCTTTTTATACTATACTTTGACACTATAAGATGACTGAAACACTACTTAGCACGATAAGAAGAATCGAACCTCTCTCGATATTCGTAGAGTTCATGAGGAATCTCTACAAAGACCGCCATATGGTAATGACTATGGCTGTGAGGGAGCTAAAGGTCCGCTACATAGGCAGCTCTTTCGGGCTTCTCTGGGCTGTGATAAACCCACTCACTCAGGTTGCAATCTACGGGATAATATTTGGAGTTTTCTTTAACGCAAAACCAGACCCAACATATGGAACACATAGCTATTTTCTATATTTGATCTGCGGCCTCATACCCTGGCAGTTCTTTTCACAGGCCGTAAATTCCTCTACAGGAGTAATATTGGCAAATAGGAACTTAGTAATGAAAGCGGCCGGCTTTCCCTCCGAGATTCTTCCGATAGTCTCGATAATAAGCCAGATTATGAGCCACCTTATAGCTTTAGCGGTCCTTTTGATCATTCTTATGATATTCAAGGTCGGGCTTAGCGTTTACATACTTGTAATACCTATATATATCCTATTTCTAACTATATTCACAGTTGGGCTTAGCTGGATTTTCTCTAGTCTCAACGTATATATGAGAGACGTTCAGCACATAGTGGGTTTAATAATGACAGCATGGTTTTTCTTTACCCCGATTTTTTACTCCACAGCTATTATCCCACCCAAGATACAGCCGCTGTTAAAACTAAATCCGATGTACACTTTGATAGACGGTTACAGGTACGCGCTCCTGGCAGGAGAGCTTCCTCCTCTTGGGAACTTTTTATACCTGGCGTTTATATCACTGCTGATATTCGGTTTGGGTGGTATGGTATTCAGAAAACTGAAACCGGGTTTTGCCGAAGTCCTTTGATTTTTATAAAATGAGATACTTTGAATTAGATAAAAAGGTTAAGACATTACATGAATAATGATATCGCCATAAGTGTTCAAAACGTAAGCAAATCCTACAAGATGTACCGCTCCCCTGCGGACAGGATTAAAGAGTTCTTACACCCGGGCAAGAAATCATTTCATCAAAAATTCTGGGCGCTAAGAGAAATAAGCTTCAATATAGAAAAAGGCACGACTTTTGGAATTGTCGGTCAGAACGGAAGCGGTAAGAGCACACTTCTTCAATTAATTTCTGGAATCATAAAGCCCACTAACGGAAGTGTCACAGTAAACGGACGGATCTCTGCCCTGCTCGAGCTAGGCGCCGGGTTTCACAGAGATTTTTCAGGCAGGGAAAATGTATTTATGCAGGGCTCGCTAATGGGTATTAACAGAGAAGAGATGGAAAATATTCTCGATTCTATACAGGAATTTGCTGATATCGGAAATTTTATCGATCAGCCTGTCAAAACTTACTCAAGCGGCATGTACGTAAGGCTCGCATTCGCAACAGCAGTAAGTATCGATCCCGATATTCTGATCATTGATGAAGTGCTGGCTGTGGGGGATGATATGTTTAGACGCCGGTGTTTCAGGAGGATAGAAGAATTTCAGGAGCAGGGAAAAACTATTCTGTTCGTTTCCCACAGTCTGCCGACAGTCACTAGTATATGTAAAGAGGCTGTTTTAATAGATAGAGGTAATCTTTTACAGATCGGTAGCCCTAAAAAAATAGTAAATGCGTACAGCGAAATTTTAGCGGAGAGAGAGATCGAATATGCTAAAAGAATGAAAAGCAACAAAACTATCATCAAAGAGGAAGTTGATGAGAGAGTGGATAACTGCCAATCAGAGCATCGATTTGGAACAGGTGAGGCAGAAATAAAAGAATTTCATATAATAGACGATAAGAAACAAGAAACAAATGTACTATCAATAGGGCAAAGGTATAAGTTTAGAACCACAATACACTTTAAGAAAAATGTATTAAAGCCTGATATAGGTATTAGTATTATTACACTCACTGGTTTTGAAATTTATGGGATATGTCCAACAGTTGCTAATGTGCCAATGGATCCAGTAGAGTCAAACACTACCATGATGGTGGAGTTTGATCTTATTAACAATTTGAATCCGGGAGCCTATTCTGTGAATGTAAGCGTAGCCGAGCATCTATCTCAAGAACGCGTATTTCTCGAGAGGCACCTCGATATACAAACTTTTAAAGTAGTTGGAGATATTAAATCGTATGGTCTAGTAGATATGAATGCTAAAATTAAAGTCGAAAAAATATAAAACCAGATCTCAAAAAATTACTTTCTGCCAAATTTTTAATGAGAAAGATCTGGGCAAAATAAAAGCAATTTGTGAAAAATATATAGATTATTTTCATTATCAGATCTTGGACACATGAGAAACAGCCTAAAAGATTTTTATGAAGAATATTGGGAATACCGAAAAAGTGTGGGGAAAATTCACACCGAAAAGAATGCATATATACCAAAACGCTTGAAAATAGCATTATCCATGATAAACGATAGGGAAAGTCAAAGTAAAATTAATATATTAGACATAGGCTGTGGCGAAGGTACTTTGGGTATGCTTCTTAAAGAAAAATCCGAAAATTATTACACAGTAGGCTGTGACATATCTGAAAAATCACTTGAATTAGCAGAACCATATTATGATAAAACAGTGTTGTTGAATATAGACGAAGATGATCCGAGAAGTAAAATCGGAAGCTTGAAATTTGACTTTATAGTTTGCGTAGAGGTAATCGAACACTTACTCAATCCAGAGATCGCATTAGAAAAATGTAAAGAACTGCTTTCCGAGGAAGGCTTTCTGATCACATCTTTTCCAAATATAGCATGGTGGCAATATAGAATTAAATTATTAAAAGGCCACTTTCCGGAAGAAAGTAGATTTTACCACCATGCTGAACATTTACATGATTTTACTTTGCATTCATTCACAAAACTCTTAAATGAAGCGAAATTGGAAACCGTAGAAATCGGTGGAGAGTTTATACCACCGGGTTTTATGAAAAATATTAAACCAAGAAAACTACTTGAGAAGATAATGAGAAAATATCCCAATCTATTCGGTTATCAGTTAGTTATGAAAACTAAGGTGGCTTAAAGTACTTTGCAAATCACTTACCTAGTTAGCCAATTCCCAAAGATATCGGAGACATTTGTCTTAGGCCAGATTACAGGGCTTATAGATAAAGGACATGAGGTCGAGATAATTGCGCTATCTAATCCAAGCGAAGAGACGGTGCATGAAGATGTAATCAAATACAACCTCATGGAAAAAGTTCAATATGTAGATTATCGCTCTAATGAGCTTGGTTTAAAACTTGAGGAGAAGCTTGTAAATTCTTTGATATATACAGATATTATTCATGCCCACTTCGCGGCGTATCCTGCCACTTGGGCTCTAAGAATCTCAGAGATGTTCGGAGTCCCTTTCATATTTACAGCTCATGCATATGACATATACATAGATCCTGATGTTGATATTCTGAGACAAAAGTTTGATAGGGCAATCAGGGTTATTACAATTTCAGAATACAACAAAGATTATCTCTTGAATTTGGTTGGCGAAGAGTTTAACGGTAAGCTCGAAGTTATTAGGTGCGGGATAAACCTAAATGATTTTAGATATATAGAAAGGACGGAAAAAGATAATATAACAATATTATTTGTGGGGCGGCTTGTGGAAAAGAAAGGTACGCGCTACGCACTCGAAGCTTTTAGTAAACTCGCGAACCAGCATGAGAACGTCGAGCTCAGAATCATAGGAGATGGTCCGCTTCAAGATGAAATTATAGGTCTTATAGATAGATCTAATCTAAAGGAGAAGATTCATTTAATGGGAGCCCAAAACAAATCCGAGGTAATAGAAGAAATGTATAAGGCGGATATATTTTTCTTACCTTCAGTAACTGCTGATAATGGGGATAGAGAAGGAATACCCGTATCAATTATAGAAGCACAGGCAACAGGACTTCCTGTAGTTTCAACTCTTCATAGTGGAATTCCCGAAGTCGTATCAGATGGTCAAACGGGTTTCCTGGTTCAAGAGAAGGATACAGATACAATGGCCGAGAAATTGGAAAAGCTCATCCAAGACCCGGAACTCAGGGCTAAAATGGGAAAAGAAGGTAGCACGAATGTAATGAAAAACCATAATCGCGAAAAGGAATTGGACCAGCTTAATAAGCTTTTCGCGGAAGCATTTCATAATGAGACTCCTATCAGCGATACACCTCGGGAAGGTTTTGGAACCTTGAACGATAGAATTCAAAATCTAGCGAAATTGCTCCACAAGCTCGATAATGAGTTACAAGATGAAAAAGACAAGATAACAAAATTCGGCAGTGAGCTAAAACGAAAAGATAAAGAAATAAAAGAAAAGGGTGATGAGATAAAGCAAAAGAATGAGGATATTCGCAATAAGAACGAGGATATTCGCAATAAGAACGAGGCTATTCACAAATTACAATCGAATCTGGATTATATTCATAGCAAAACCGCATACAAGATATATATAGCACTAAAGGGAATTTTAGATAAGATCAAGAATTTATTCGGCTCTATTCCAGAAAAATGAAAGACTTCTTAGATTCGAAAATTTTAAACGACACGATAGAAGAAACTTTTTTATCGGCTGATAAAGCAAAATCACCCAAGACTTCTGTCATTATCGTTGCCTATAACCCAGATAAGCAGCTATTTGAGAGAAATATCGAATCATTAATGACTGACGTTAAGACCGATTATGAGATTTGGGTGATCGACAATAGCGAGCAAAGCAAAATTAAAGATTATGTCTCCGGTCTTAAAATAAACTATATTAAGCTTAAACGTAATTACGGATTAACCGCAGGAAGAAACGTAGGTATAATTCATGCAAAAGGCGAGATACTAATTTTCCTTGATGATGACGCTATACCCGGCACTAATTTTATTGATGAACATACTAAAGCTCATGTTGAGAATAATATATGCGGACTTCGAGGGAAATGTCTTCCACGAACGAATGCCACATTAAATCATTTTGCTTATCATTACGATTTGGGCGATGGAATGATCCCGTACTGTATTAATCTGGAAGGCAATTCTTCATTCAAAAAAGACATTCTTTTAGAGGTAGGGGGGTTTAACTCGGAGCTCAAAGGAGCCGGCGGACATGAAGGTTTGGAGTTATCAAAAAAGATTATAGATAAAACGAATGATAAACATTCAGTAATTTACTGGCCTGACGCGATAATATATCACGATTATTCCAAATCACTTTTACACTATCTAAAAAAGCAAATAAGGCATCAAAACCATATTAAATACATGGAAGACAATCACCCCGATTTTCTAGATTTTTACAGATCCTATAAACCAGTAATAATAAAAGATGAAAGAGAGCTTAGTTATATTACGAGAGCTAAAATTAAGCTTATAAAAAAAATAAATCAACATGCTTTAAGACCAAACTCAGTAATTAACCGTATAGTAAATCACTTATAATGATAGCATTAGAGGAGCGAATTTAAGATGAGCGATGACAATTCACAACCATTGGTAAGCGTTATTACACCTACATATAACAGATCTGGTTTCTTGAAGAGAGCTATAACCAGTGTATTGAATCAGACCTATACAAATCTGGAAATGATCATAGCCGATGACTGCTCAACCGATGACACGGAGCAAATGGTTTCAAGCATTAATGACGATAGAATCAAATACATCAAACTCGAATCCAACAAAGGTCCTGCAGGGGCAAGGAACATCGCTATAAAATCGGCGAAAGGACAGTATATAACATTGCTTGACTCAGATGATGAATATTTACCTGAAAAACTGGAGCTTCAAGTGAATCAATTCGAAGATTCCCCTAAGGACATTGGAGTAATTTATTGCGGTTACTTGATAGTTTATGAGCCGGACACTATTCACGGAAAGGTCTTGCCACAGTATAAGGGGGATATATTCAATACACTTCTAAAACATAACTGTATGGGAAGTCCCACACCGCTTATAAGAAAAGAATGTTTTGATACTTGCGGGGTATTTGACGATTCATTACCCAGTTACGATGACTGGGATATGTGGATTAGAATTTCAGAAAAATATAAATTTGAATTCATCAATGAGGCGCTCGCAAAAGTTTATACTCACGGGGATCAAACCTCTACAAACATAGATACTACTATAACAATGAGAGAGCTATTATTTGAAAAATACAAGGACTTAATTGTTAAAAACCCTGAAACGGCCAGCCACCTGTTCGAGAGACTGGGATTCCTTTATTTCATAAAAAACAATACCTATATGAGTACAAAATATTATCTTAAATCCATTAAAGCCAATCCCAAAGACTCTAAAAGCTATATGACACTTTTAACTTCTTTAGTATCGAGAACTCGTCATATGGACAGAATGAAAAGCTCGAGCATAAGGAGCAATAACGATATCACCGTTTATTATTGAGAAGTTGGGGGATACGGGTAGCAGCCTTAACGTCTCGGCTCTCCTCCAAAAACCAACCTTATCAGCTCATAGACTGTAACGTATCTTAGTAGCAAATAAAGGCCGGTGTATTTAATCTTGTAATCAGTTTTGTCTAAAGCACTTAGTTCTTTGGAATTTATCAGTCTGTATAGAGTAACAACCGGAGGTAATATATCGACAAAGATTTTCTTAATGCTTTGGGATTTGGTTATCATCCCGAGCATATATTTCCCGCCGGTTAATCTCCGCGTTTTATTTATTAACTGGCCAACCGTCCCTTTCGCTGGATGCTCTACCACAAGCTCCTTATCATAGTGAAATTTAAATCCCTTTTTGTGAGCCCTGTTCCCCCATTCGAAATCACCTGCTGATTTGAGCTCGGCATTAAACAAACCTACTTCGTCCAATATACTCTTCTTTACGAAAAGGTTAGCAGTCAAGCCGAAATTATAATTTTTCACATAATTTTCCTGGTGATACTTATGTATCATTTCCCATACTTCAACAGCGGTCATATTCTCCTTGTCATCAACAAAAAAGCTCACCTCGCCTGCAATAACGCCGATATTATCTTTAGCCTTCTGAGAGATAGATAACAGTCCTCTCTCAAGCCAATCCTTTGAAGGTAAACAATCAGCATCCGTAAAAGCCAATATATCACCTTTTGCATTCATTATTCCTTTATTCCTGGCACAATAAGAGCCAGGTTTATCTTCGTATAAATCGATAACATCCGGATATTTATCTTTAATTTCCTGAATATTATCGGTGGAGGCATTGTCCACTACGATGATTTCAAACTTTGACTTATCGAGCGTTTGATTTTTAATAGCTTCAAGACAGATTGCCAAGTTATCTGCGTCATTGTAAACGGGGATGATGACTGAAAGGAAGTGGTTTTTAAGACTAGTCATTTTATCTCGTATTTAAGTGAAGCAAAATATACTAACGGCAGCAGTATTAAAGCTAGAATTTCCCCGAATAAAACCGACAAAGGGATTTTCCATATTTCGAAAACATTCAGAGAGCTCTTATAAAAAGAGCGCGTAGGACTGTCCCATTCATATACTTTTCTAATTGCATACGTAAAGGGTGAGCCCGTTTGCGGGTCCGGGTTTACGGCAACATCAAACCCGCTGAAAAGTAGCCTGAAAAAAATCTGGAGATGCCTTAACATTACGTTCCCACGCCTGTCGTCATATAAAATAAATTCATCAATAGGGAGTGTCTCAAACATCCTCTTCCTGTAGTTCTGAACTAACATAAATATCTCTGTATTCTCATTTAAGCTTTTTAACGAATCTATAATCTCACTAGCTAACTCAAAGGAACCCGATTCTAATACTAATGCTTTTTTTATAGTATCTCCCGCTAAATCCGATGTGCTATTAATATTGTCTTTTTGTGTATAATTGCCGATACGATCACTTTCACCCCATCTGTTCATGCAAAAATCCCATAATGCATAGATATTGAGCTTGGCAATCCCGGGATATCCGCTTAGGAGCCTGAATGAGGATATCTTGAGCACCCTTCGGAGGACGTTATAAATCGATATAACTCTTGATAGCTTCGATCTATATTTACTGACTGTTAAGAGCATACTCCGTACACCGTAATATGCGTTTACACCGACGCTCCTCTTCTCTGTAAAGGGCGGGTGGTACACTCGGGCATTGGGGACTGCTACAACCCTGTAGCCGTTTCTCTTCATCCACAGGCCGTAGTCCATATCATCCCAGAGAAAAAAGTAGCGCTCATCCATTGTCCCCGTCTTTTTAAACGCTTCTATGCGGAGGAGCGAAATCCCGGAGCCAACATAATCTACTTCAAATAATTCCTTTGTGTCGAAATCAGGCTCATTACAATAAAGCGGAAACACCTGGGCGGTATTCAAATCTATATTCGCTCCTACCTCTACTATAAGATTCTTATTGTGAATATTGAGAATTTTGGGGCCTGCTATACCGATCCCATTATCTTCCTCCATTACATTTACCAAAACACAAAGGCTGTCCATATCTACAATTAAATCTGAGTCAAGCATCCATATGTATTTATATTCACCATTTGAAGCCGCATATAAGAGTCCCTTATTAAACCCGGCGGTAGCTCCGTAATTGTGCTCATTTTTCAAAATAGCTACATCCGGATAAAGCTCATTAATTTCTTCCAATCCATCCGCCGAGCCGTTATCTATGACAAATACATCGAAATTGCCGTACTCGAGTTCAAACACGGATTTTAAAAGTCTAATCAGATCGGGCTTACGGTTATATACCGGAATTACTATGGCTACTTTCGGTTCATTATTTTGGGAGTTTTCTGCCATCATTGTACTGAAGCGACTTCATCAAAAGAATAAGTGTTAACGGAATCGCCGCTATCTCTCCGGTTACAGTAGCAAAAATCACTTTCCACAGATCTCTTCTAGTACCTTTAAATTCTAATGTACTATCTTTGTCTGAATATACATAATATCTTTTAGCCAAATATCCAAATGGCGAGTCTGAGTCGGCATTGGGTGTTAGAGCTATGTCGAAATTTTTCAGTAACAGCTTAAAAAATAGCCTTATGTGCTCAAAGAATATGTATACACTTTTGTCATTGTATATAATGAAATCATCAATAGCCATATTCTCAAAGAGGTTTTTTCTATAGTCCTGGATCATGAGTGTAATAGAAGAGTCGGGACTCCTCTTTTTCATCATTTCGATTAAAGAGGATATTTTGTCGAAATTCCCAGTTGGAAGTATAAGTAAACTGGGCTTTTCTGCAATGGAAAATTCCTCGGTTCTTTTCAGCCCGGCATTATTTAAAGCAGCTACCGAGTCATCACTCAATTTTTTCCAGTTATTGAGAAGATAATCTCTCAGAGAACAATAGAGAATTTTTGCCTTATATCTATTGCCTGTAAGATAATAGAATACTATTGCCTTTGAAGAATAGGAAGCTATTCGATGAAAAATACTTGCTCTGTTTTTAAAGCTCGTAAATTTAGAAAATGCCAAAAGTGAATTTCTGTTGTTATAGTAGTTAATCAAAATCCAGTCTTTTTCTGTCGGGTGGTATACAACCGATTTAGTAACACCAACAGCCTTTTTCCCCCCGCACCTAATGCTAAATCCCAGATCGGCATCGTCCCACCAAATAAAATACCTCTCATCCATAAGATCAGTATTCTTAAGCGAGTCAACTCTGATAAGTGCCGAGCAGGCTGCTACATAATCCACTTCATATACGCCCGGATTTACGTCCGATAGCCTATAATTCTCCATGAAAGGTTTTACTACTCCCGTGTGCCAATCTATATGAAGTCCAACTTCCACTATTAACTCTTTGTTATCCGGGTTTAAAATCATAGAACCTGCAATTCCGACATTATCATCCTCTTCCATCACGCTTACAAGCTCAGAAAGAGTATCGGGCTCTACAACTGCGTCGTTGTCCAGGAGCCAAATATATTTATATTTATTTTCAGACAACGCATACCTCATCCCGGTATTAAAACCGCCCGCGCCGCCAAGATTTTCTTCGTTAATAATGAGGTTCATTTCAGGGAAGCTCTCCCTTAGCGCATCTACTGAACCATCCGTCGACGCGTTATCTACGACAATAAAATCATAGTCATTATAATCGATGTGCTTTAGAGAATTAAGTATATTCAGTAGATACTCTTTTTTATTCCAATTTACTATGACGATAGCAACTTTAGATTGATCTGCAATTGAATCCATTTATTCAGCTCTTATAGAATGTGGATTAAAGAACTCATCCGAAAGCCCCGCCTATGAAAAATCCGTCCTGTATGGATTCGGCTATACCCTGAAATACCCATCTACCATACCGGCCTATCTGATACACCCCTTTTTTCTCAAGCTCTTTAATGGCCTGTTCACGCCAAGTTGAACCCGGCATTGACCACGTGTAAGCGACATCTATCCATGTTGGATCAACGGTCTCAGCTTTAGAAATGAACCCCCAGGACTTAAGCTCTTTTACTACGGAGTCAGAGTATTTTTTTATCTCTTTTGCGCTTGGCTTTTTACCGTTTTGATAGGCTTTTTCGACATAGATGCTGACACGGTTATTGGCTTTTCTTGAGCTCTTGGGCATAAATGAGACGTCCACGTTAGTGTAAAACCCGACCCTGTGAAACCTGGACTCGCTGTCAGGAATGTAGAGCCAGTGATCCTCTGGACATTTCCTGCCTTTAGTTGCACCGATATTGAGCACCAGGACCGAAGTGTAGCTTGAGGGCTCCTGGTCGATTTCCACACCTGCCATCTCCATGGCCTTATTTAACGGGAGGGTCGATATAAGGTTTTTATAAGGCGCACCCGAACCGTCTGAAAAGAGTACTTCCTTCTTCTTTGTGTTTATTCTAGCGACTTGTTTGTCATAGTTTACATTGCAGTCGGCGGCCATTTTCTGAGCCATCATATTAAGCCCTTGCTTTGGATATAGATAGGTAACGTTGTACCCGACAGCAGGAGGAGCTTTGTCCATTGCTCCCTGCACAGCCACTTTAAGATCCACCGGAGATTTATAGGCATCCTGAGGAGCTATGTCGGTCCATAGCCCTGCAGTGTAAAGCTCGTGAAACGGAGCGAAGAAAAGCTCCATAAGTGTTTTGCCAAAACTCTTCTCGAGCCAGTCCCCCATTGTCCGGGGGGTGCCGTCCGGCGCGTTTATGATTTCGCTGATAGCCTGTGATGCTGTCTTTTTTCCTAAGTAGCTCAAATGGTTCTGTATAGGGTAAGGAACGTAAATGTCTTGTTTACTAAAATACACAGCCGATTTTCTCTTGTATGACTTAACGGGCGAAAGTGATTTAATATAACGCAGTATTGCAGGGTCGCCGCCGAAAATCCAGTGCCCCCCGCCTATCTCAAAGCGGTAGGCTTCCTCGTCTTCAGGCGCTCTAAAGAGCTTATTATTGCTCCCGGGTCTTAAATAATACGAAGAGCAGATCCCGCCCGGCACGTTATGGGCTTCATAAACCGGCAGACCAGAAACAAGTCCTGCAGCAAGACCCGTAATCCCGCCACCTAAAATTAGATTATTAGAATTTTTCACTTTGATTTTTTCCATCCTCTATAAAAGTTAGATCAATATATAACATGTTTCAGCCGAAGATTACAAATTTCGTACGTATATAACATTTGGGAGTGCCGCCCGCAGTATTTCCTGAGTCAGCTTACCGCTCCAATATTCCCCCACTTATCTACTTCACATTTATATTCAGGTGTAATAAGAAGGGTCGAGGTTTGCTCTAATACAATAGCAGGGCCACGGAATTTAAACCCCGGGTAAAACTCATCTCTCCTGTATATTTTAGCGCTTATTTCCTTGCCACCCAGAATAAGAGGATTTTTGATAAAGCTCACTTTTCTCTTTTTAGCTCTAAGCTCTGGCTGTGCGAGTTTCTTTTTTTTGCTGACCGCCCTTAAGCGAAGCGTCACGACTTCGGTTTCACTTTTGGTTTTCATATACCCAAACAGTTTTTTATGCTCTTTATGAAATGCTCGGATGAAATTCTTACTGAAGGGTATTGTGATTTCATGTGACTGCCTCTTATATCTTATATCCAGAAAACGCTCAAACTTTAACTTGCTACCAGAGATATCCGATTGAGCTTTATGCTCTAATGTTTTAAATTTTGCTTGAAGCCTCGGAAGTGTTGCCTCTTTTTCACTCAAGAAATTTGTAAGACTGTAATCCCTAAACGTATCCGCCATAAGCATGCCCATAGCAGACAGCACGCCCGGGTCTTTCGGGAATATCACGGTGTTAATCTCCATATCCCGTGCTAGCTCGCACGAGTGGAGTCCGCCTCCTCCACCGAAGGATACGAGGGCAAAATCCCTCGGATCGTACCCCCTGCCGATGGAGATTACGCGTAGTGCCCTCTCCATGTTCGCGTTTGCCACTTTTATA
>Ga0209633_10002565_pt1 | contig 17418 bp, 19 predicted proteins | sample Cruoilmetagenom1_FD_187290 | JGI IMG/M metagenome (GOLD analysis project Ga0209633, IMG submission 187290) | Oil polluted marine microbial communities from Coal Oil Point, Santa Barbara, California, USA - Sample 1 (SPAdes) (version 2) | ecosystem: Environmental > Aquatic > Marine > Oil seeps ... | reverse complement strand
TCCAAGAAGACCGGGCTTTCTTGAGGTTTGTCCAGTGACAAGATCAAGGATATTGGTCGCAGCAGCTCCGCCTAATCCACCACCTAACACAGCGCCTTGAGGCGTTTTCGTCAACGCGCCTCCAGCAAATCCTCCGATTGTTCCGCCGACATCCTCTACAAGCCCCCTCCCGCCGATCTGCTGGAAAAGAGAAGGTTTGGGCAGACGACTTAACACGCTAAGGTCGGCTTGAGGGAGCACTCCGCCTGGTACTTGAATATCCGTATCAGGGCCAGGCTGCGGCTCACCGAAGAAGGTTGGCGTTTCTTGAGCAGGTTGTTCAATAGGCTGGGCTTTGGTTAGCTCATTGCCTTTAATTAACCCTTTCTCTCTCGCCCTGAGAAGCAGGGAAGCCGCCTTTTCTGGAAGTTTCCCTTGACGCTCTAAACGGATAAGTCCCGAGATATCTGTCATTCGCCTAATGCTTCCTGTAAGGCTTTCAATTGGCTGGAAATGTCTTCGGATTTCCCATCAGAACCTTCAATAATCTGATCCAGAGCAGAAATCCGTGAATCAAACAGACCGCCTAAAGCCTGGAATCTGGCAAGTGCGATTTCCTTACCACCTGCCCCGAATCCACCTAATTTAGTCTGTTCACGCGCTTCGCTAATCATCTGATTGGTAATCTTCTGCCCACTGCCGACATTAAGTCGGGCTACCATGTATGACAAAATACCTCTTTTAAGGTCTGTAACCGCTATATTGGAATCAACAAAACCTAAATCCTTAGCTTGCTGCTGGGTTATTCTGCCGTCCTTTAGGTCTTTCTTGAAGATTTTCGAGAAATCTTTCATGCCATCGGCGACTGACCTTAGTCCTCTCGACGTAGCACCTCCGGTCACTTCATCAGCAGCAGTGGTTAATTGGTCAATCGCACCTTGTATCCCGCCAACCACCGAACGGGTAACACCAGCAGGTTCTGCACCAGATGAAATTTGAGATGTAATGTCTTGGATTAAAGTACGTCCAAACTTCAAGTGTTCCCTGTTCAAGACCTGTCTTCCGACTTGTGCTTTTGTAAGCCCACCAAGATCAATTAATGGAGTTCCCGGCACAGCTTTACCCAGATCATTGACGTTTCCATCATTATCAACAAGAACGACTCGCGCCTCACCATCTATGACCATTTTTGTCAGTTTCTGTGATCCAACAGGTTGCTGGTTGGCTTTCTCAATCGCATTTTCCGCCTGATTTTCATTCAGGAATCCATTGCTGAAATCCTGCATGATCTTTCCGGTAGTAGAGGCTGCTGTGACCGTTTTTGCTTGATCTGCTTTCAAAGCATTCAAAAGGCCAATCGCAGTGTTCGGGTCTTCACTCTGAAGGGCGATTTTTACCAAACCTTCATCCAGTGGTGTTTGGCCTCCAAGAACACCTGAACCTTCTTGTGTAATAGTCTCCAATCCGCCCAGTACTGGCTCGCCCGGGAACGTATCAGCCTCAAACGGCTCAGTCTCCTCCTGTTGCCCTACTATCTTGGAAATGCGCTTACGCGACGCCTCACGACGTTTATTAGCCTCTATAGCCTGTTGCAGGGCTTGCTGTCTGAGTTGAGCGCCCGCTTGCTGAGCGTTAAAGTTTGAGGTTCGTTGGAACTGATTAAGGCCAGTCAATAAACCGGCGCCTGTAGATTGATTGGCTTCACCCGCTGCCAAAAGACCAGCGCCAGCTGCAAAGCCAGGAGAGGTCAGTAATGTGTCTAGAATACCCATTATCCGAATAACCCCGCTCCGCCCAATGCGCCTAATATGCCTAATCCAATTCCCGCTGGCCCCAGTGCTGCAAGCCCTGTCGCTCCAGCAGCACCACCACCAAATCCAGGGATTGCAGAACCAAGCGTAGCCCCCGCTATACCTCCCCCTAGTCCACCAAGGAAGTTATTAGATCCTTGCCCTTCCAAATTGGCCGTGGTCGTACCACCAAACCCCGCAAGACCTGCTGCTCGGTTAACCAAATCAGACGTTAAGGCACTGGGAGCCTGCTGCCCAAAGTTGAATCTTGCGATATTTTCATTGATCTGCTGTTGAGTCAGACCCTGCTGTTGTGCGCCAACTCCAGCCTGGATTTGTGACGGGAATAACCCGGTCCCTAAAGTCTGGGGGGCAAGTCCTAAAGCCCCGGTTTGGGCAGTTCTTGCACTGTTTAATTGAGTGCCTAAAAAGCCAGCTTGCGCATCAGAAATTCTCTGTTGGGTATCCCCTATCTGTTGGGCTTGTGCTATATCGGCCCTGGAGGAACCAAAGGTCTGTCCTGCTCCAACCGCGCTTCTGCGTACATTGGGTAGAATGTTTTCCAGTAGGTTACGGTTGCCTCTCGATTCAATCGAGCCTAAAGCTCCAGTGACGGCGGGATTTGATAAGAGATTTTCCGGCCCACCTAAAGCTGAAAGACTGGCCTGATTAATCCCGCCCAACTGAGCTTGTAATTGAGGACTGGCACCAAAAGCCAGTTGCCCTGCCTGTGCCTGCTGCTGGAGAGGGTTGAAATCCGCGAATGTCTGCCCACCAAAGAATTGCTGTGGTCCTCTCTCGAAATCTGCTGATATCGCTCCGGCGGCTTGTTCTAACTGAGGCTGTATAAATCCCGGAGGAATGACTTGCGTCGTTGAATCCTGGTCGCCACCGCCACCTTTACCCATTGTCGATGTCCTTTGTCATAAACGTGTATGCGGGCTTATATCCTAATGGAGCTAATGCTCTGATTTGACCCTTTCTAACCATTGCTTCGATCCTCTGCATACCTTGTTCTTTAGCCCACTTCTCCAGATATTCATGGAGCGGAACTTGCCATTTGAAATAGTCATGCCCTGAAATCGTTACTACGCGTAAAGCTCTTATTTGGGGATAGTTCATGAACTGAACTGTAACCACGCCTTTCAAGTTATCTTCTATGAAGATGACAAGAAGTCCATAAACCCCTTCTTCTAGCTTATTCTTTACATCTTGCAGTTCTTCTTCACCTTGAGCATGGTCTAGCGCTCTTTGTATCTCATCCTTAATGTCGTCCCAGATAAGAGCTACTTTCTCTTTAGGGACAAAATGGATCATTAGAATAAACTGTCTAAAAGAGCCTCTGCCGTGTTCGCTCCCGGTGCTGCGGGGAATTTCGCATTGGTAACTCCGGTTCCTGTGAATATCATTATTGATGTACCTTGTTTGAAATACTGTGTAATTTGATTAATAACAATCTTTGTTTCGTGATCTTTGTTATCAGTATAAATAACCAGATTATTATTATCTCCACCTACTAGAAGACTTGGCATGATTCACCTAATTAGTAACAAGAAACCCTTCAAACCCAGCAGAAATGTCGCGGGTTCCTGATGATGTAGAAGCGTTAATGTAAACATCCCACTTTTCCGGGATAGGCCAAGGGGATGGATATTTGTGAGCAAGATGCGAAGATCCGCCATCTGTTATTCCCAATGTCAGGTGCTGTCTGCGTACATTCCCTGTGTTTTCATTATCATGCGCATATAGAATGATAGATGATGCCACTGTGGCGCCAGCCGCATCATTCTGATCGGCATATATCTGATAGAGATACAGCGTCTTTCCGAGAGGTACGGTATACAAAGCCTGTCCGGTTTGATTTGCGCCTATTGTTATCTGTGAATAAAAAGCAGTTTTACCAGAATCACCGACACGCAGGTTCCCGACAGCCTGAGTAGTATCGGCGACGTACATCCTGTTGATTCTTTGTAGCGTATCGTCTAATGCAACTGCCGTTGTACCATCTGCGCCATCTGTTGCTTTCGTCGTTGTTACTTCTGCAAAAGTATCGTCAAGCCCTTCTATAACAACTGTGATAGAGGTATCTGCTGCATCTGTTGACCAGATATGCGTTATTAACTCTGATCCTGCGAACCCCGGAGTTGTGATGTAGTCAGTGCCACCATCCCATACAGTTAACTCAGTAGTCCCTACTGCGGTGTATCGGCCAAACTTATTAAGTTGAGCAACATTGGTTATGTTACCCCTCGCTACCTCTAGTCCGAAATCTGCCATTGCTAATGGTACCCATGCGCCATTGAGATATACATGTGGTCCTTCCCCTGTTCCTGTATTTGTCCCATCCAGATAACGAATCATTCCTTCTCTAGGCTTAGAGGGAAGAACTGAAATTGTGTCTAGATCAAGCCTATCTTCGATAGCTGAAGCTATACGTCTGAGTTCATCATCAAGGTACCTGCGCAATCCTTCAATATCATTGGATTGGAGTATGCCGGGTTCATATCGGTTCATCGGTGGCCAACAATTTCATATTCAATATCATAGCCAGATAATGACCATTCGACATTTGAAGTAGTTTCTATCTTAAGGGCCATTAGGTTAGCTTTGGCGTTAACGTCAATCTTTCTATCTGTCCCTGGAGTGAAAGATTTTGCGGCCTTATATGTAACTGGATCTTCTACAAACTTATGTGTTCCTACCGAAATATTCACCGCGCCTGAACCCGTCATGTGCGGATAAACACGCTTAATTCGTACAAAGGTATCCATTCCTGATGGGTCTTGTTTTGTCTGACCAATGGGTAATTGGAGTCTTTCAATCCGACTCGTCATATTTGTGCCGTCGAATTGGTCGGTACTATCACCTTTTAATAGCTTTGTAGAACAAATCAATGGAGACGAATCCATTGGGTTAAACCCGATCTGCCCCCACGCTACAGTCCAATCCTCCCAAGACCCATCTGCTACTGTCCAATCATCTGTAGCAGGAGAGGTATCGACTACACCTCTTTCGATATGAGGGGCATCTGGGAGTTCTCTTGTTGTCCAGGTATCAAATGTATAATTCCACACCAAGGCTTTATTCGGTAGTCCTGAAGCATGACCGGATTCGACGTAACATATCCACATTTCCGTTTCAGAAAGATTGTGAAATACATAAGTTCTTTCATAGTTATTAGGGTCTATATCCGAGAAAAGGAATCTTTTACGTTTGTTATTTATAACTGATTTAAGATTGCTTCCGTCATGGACAAACACATCACCATTACTAACGACAAAGTGCTTTCCTTGAAACTCTGCCATGCACCTTCGAGTTAACATGCCCTGTGTGCTGGAAATTTGATAGAATTGGAATATTAACGACCCACCAATAAACCTCATACCCCAAGTTGAATCATCGCGGTAGATAATAAACTGGTCCCTTAATTGCGCACCGTCTAATATCACTCCAGTACTTATGTCTGTTTTAGCCTCAACTAGATCATTTTCACCAGCATCTACTGTAGGATCAGTGTTGTCCCATGAAGAAGGCACTTGTCCTGCTTGAGATACTGCGTCTGACCACTTAACAAGTGTTGGAAAGTCTGTACTCGACTTTGTGACATTCATGGCTATCAAGTAGCCTTTAAATACCCTCATAGCCTTACATGTAGTACTTGCGGGCCAATTAGTTAAATCGGCAAATTTAACCGGCGTTACTAAATCGAATGAAGCGAGGAATTGTGGATCGTCTACCCCATTATTAATTATTGGGATTCCGCCTATTAGACCTCCAGTCCAGTTTAATTCTGCTGTTGCAGAATAATCACCAGCGGCTCTTGTTATTTCTACGTCCGTCGTTCCGTCATAAATACGAACATCTTCCAACCCGCAGTATATCCAGTGATATATTGCCCCTTCTGCTGCTGGCAATGCCCAATAGATTTGACCATTCGCGCCACCATCCCATGTGCCACTTCCAGAATCAGGATCAAGATATTCTTCTTCCCCTTTGAACTTTTGGATCTGACCGTCGCGTATCCTGACGTTCTGCCCACCAGTCCATGCTCCGGGCGGGATTTGGCTAGGTAGCGCATCTGTAACTATGCCAATTTTTGAAACATCACTTACATTCAAAAATGGCATTTAACGCCACCTGAACCCAACCGGCATTATTCCGGGTGGCGCATTCCTGTTTATTGCGGTGTTATCAACAATAAAGTATCCATCATGGAACAGAGCATTGACGTTTTCCCCCTCGCCCTGGAATACTCTAATTTTCTCGCATAATGGGCTCATAGGATCAAGCATTACAATTTTTTCGCCGCTTGTGCTGCCAATCATTGGCGAAGGAAGTAAATCCATGTCCGCATTCTTCCATCCGTTCGTTATCTCTATTTTTCTATCTACAAGCTGGTCATTAAACCGCGTAGCCAGCGGCGTTTGCCGATAAGCCTTCATTGGCATAATGAGTTCTTCATTTGTTAAGTTCTGCATCGATAGAGGTATTCTTATATCTTTAAACTTTCTGCCGTCTAATAGGCGTTCTGTTGCATCCAGTCTGGTAGGACCAGCATAGGCCCAAGGCGGCTCTCGACTTATTGACGCTCCTATTACTTCTCCACTTGAATCCATGAGAAGATAGATAAACTGCCGAACTTCACCATCACCCATATTCCACGGTGGAGAGGCTGCAATATATAATTGACGTACTGTAGTTGTTCCTGAGTTACCATCCTCACGAAAACCATTAACATAAATCAATGTCTGGTACGACGTGGTTAAAGACGCGCCCGTATATGTACGTTCTTCAGAACCTGTAGTAGTCCCTCCGGCCAAGCCAGCATTCCGAGATGCCCCCCATCCTATCCAGCCACCATCGAGAACCTCACCTGCTGTTATAGGGGCACCGACCCCACCTGATATTGTATAATCAGGAAAGAATCCATACTGACCTGATGAAAATGCATACAAAACCCTGGCATTATTTGATGCGCTATTTGTTATTGCAGTCGCCGTGTCTAGTTCTGTTTGACCAACGGAGTTGGCGGCAACACTCGCAGCCTGCATGGTTGGTGCAGCACCAGCACCATTTGATGTCAGTACGTGTCCTGACGTGCCTACTGCTACAGTTGTAGCTGCACCTGCTGCGCTCCACGTAATCAGTTCGCCATCTGTGCCATTAGCAAGATCGGCAACATCGACATTAGACAGAGAATTCCCCGTACCATTCGCATTGAACGTTTTGTTAGTCAGCGTATCTGTTGTCGCCTTGCCAACCAGGGTATCGGTAGCGTCTGGTAGGGTTATTGATCTTGCGGCAGTTTGTGCAACAACTATTGTTGTCTCTGTTGATGTCGTTGCACCACCGGTTGAAAAGCCAATAGTTTTTGTAACATCCGCTGTATCACCAATGACGGTCGATGCATCATCCAGTATCATGGATTTGGTCAATCTGCTTGAATCAGAAGTAACGACCTTTGAGGCTTCTGCTGTTCCAAGCGTTGTAACGTCATTATAATTTAACTCATCTTGAGTTGTTGTTACCGCGCCAGTGACATTAGGAAACGACAGTAACAGTACATTCTTTATCCCTCTGAGGTGATCGTCACCCTCAGTTCGAGTATCCCCGGATGCAGGGTTGCTTGATACAAGGGCATCAATATATTTCGTTCCAGTAAGGTCTTCGAGCGCCATTAGGGATTCCCCGTCGCTGTACGCATTGATTTATGTGATCCTGAGAAACGACCACTTTGTTCAGAGTCGTTCCACTTGCCGATCATCTGGTTAAACACGGTATGAAAGGCTGCTACACGCTCATTGTCTACAAGATATATAGAAGCGTGATATAACGCGCCATAAAGTAATATTTGAGGTGCGTTGTCTGTAAACCAGTTCGTTGTGTTTGAATCTGACAGTGGTGCAAGTCTGGAGTACATGCTTATCTCAACAGTCCACGCAGCACTCGGTATCGGTCTAAATCCTATTTCACTGCCGATAATCGTAAAGACTTGGGAATCGCCAGTAGTCGTGCTGGCTTTCTCTGTAATATACTGTTCTGGAGTTCGATATTTCATCCGCCTTACAGGATTTCGATTAAACTGTACAAACCTCGCTTCCAGAAAAGTAGTAGGTAATGTGTAGAACTCCGTTCCAGCAACGGTAGTAATCGAAGTATCCCTGGATTCCATCAGTCGTACGCGAAGGGTATTAGAAGCATCAAATTCTGCCAAGGCGATGAATTCAGGAATGCGGTCAGTCAAATTATCATCTTCAAGCCAATTGGCTACCGCAGTCTTTAATTCCGCATACGTGCTAATGGACATTGGTTGCTACCACATAGAAGTCCTGATTATCCCTCACCAATGACTCAACCCGGAAACGGGCCATGATCTTGGGAAGCCAGTCTTCCATCTTCCGTTCATCTTCTGTAATAACGATGAATGTCATATATTCAGTACACCGTTTCAGATCATCTAAAACCTCTCCGAGGTACTCGGCTTCAACATATTCCAGCACATTGATGCAGACAGTAAGCTGTTGCGGGTCTGGGGTATCGGAGATATCAGGAAGTGATGGATCGTAGAGATGGACAGCAACCCGATGATCTAATGTTAGATTACGCGCCAACTCCCCTTTGCCAGCCCCATAATCAAGCACAGTATCTACTCTAGTCTGGTTGATGATATTCGAGATAATCGGAGAATATTCCACCGACTCTCCACCATACTCCGGATCTGAGATATGAAGTTTGTAGAATTTAGACTTATGTTCTTCACTGATTAACATAATCTTCCTTTAGTGATCTTCCGAGGGTCTTTCGCTCTGGACCTTTTAAATGGTCCATGTATTCGCCGAGTATTGAATTAACAAAGGGATGGTTCTTATCGTCAATTATATTTAAGTTATTCTCTGGAATATTCAGAGTCGTTCTGACGAAATCGAAGACATCTGAATCACAATAGTATTTAAGATGCTGAAATGACCCAGTGGTATATATGGAAAGAAACAGTTCCCTGAAAAGATGATTAACCTGATGTGTCGTGTCGAAAGCTATAAAGTCTGTCTCTGAATGGTAATTACTTCTACCAAGATAGGCTAAATACACATCTTCCAACATATCATCCAGGAAACTATCTGGAATATCTTTTTGAAACACCGTATCCGCACCGACAAACGCCATTGATCCGTTGTAACGTTTCATAGCGTCACATATCGCGAATACCTTACGAGAGAACTTGTTTACGTCCCTTCTGTAATGGTCTGGTTTATAATTGCTTATTCTTGATAGAAACTCTCTACATCCAGGCACATCATAAAGTTGTCTTACTTCTACACCTTCTATTTTAAGATCGTCTTCAACATATACGATCAAAGGGTATTTGCAGTATTTTTTATAGGTTTCTATGAACTTTTTGCCGTATTGAATATACCCATCAGGACTGAAGGTTGTAACGATCATGCAGCTTTCAGATACCTCTGAGAGACCATTTCCTCGATCATCCCTTCAAAGTTGTATTTTGGACTCCAGCCTAGTTCTTTTATTTTCCGTGGACTACCACACAAGATAGGAACATCGGAAGGTCTGAGATATTTCTTATCTACAATCACATGCTTTTCAGGGTTTAACCCGGCTTTCGCAAAGGCTAAGTTTACAAACTCTTTAACAGAATGAGACTCACCAGTTGCTACAACATAATCATTCGGGTCTTTTTGCAACATCAGCCACATAGCTTCTACATAATCTCTTGCATGCCCCCAATCTCTTTTGGCTTCCAAATTGCCTAATGCAAGGGTTTCTGTTTTGCCATCGAGAATGTCCTGAATGCCATTGGTTATCTTTTTAGTGACGAATTCCTCACCACGCAGCGGTGATTCATGGTTGAACAGGATTCCACAACTTGCCTGCAAACCGTAGGCTTCACGATAGTTAATCGTGGCATAATGTGCAGCCGCTTTAGAGACCCCATAAGGACTTCTTGGATGGAAAGGGGTGTTTTCATCTTGTGATTCGACATTGACTAATCCGAACATTTCGGAGGTTGAGGCTTGATAGAACTTGATATTCGAGAACCTTAAAAGCTCTAAAAGGTTAATAACACCTTTTGCATTTATATCAAAAGTCGTGTTTGGGGAGTCGAATGAACTCGGTACGAAGCTCTGCGCAGCTAGATTATAAACTTCATCGGGGAGTGAAATAGACAAAGCCCTCGATAAAGAAGCCATATCCGTCATATCACCGTCGATAATCTTTACGCTTTCCGTAATGCCCAGCGCGTCCAGCCTCCAGAGATTAGGAGTTGAGAGTCTTCGTTTTAAACCAAAAACCTCGTAATCCATCCCTAAAAGAAGTTCGGCAAGATAAGCCCCGTCTTGTCCTGTGATTCCGGTAATCAGAGCGCGCATGCTATCTCCGTTTTAAAGAAATAGTCGAAGATGTTCCCGATCTTCTGTAAGTCGGGATCAAGGCATTCCATATACAGTCCCTCTCTCATTATCTTATCAGCCGTTGATAGGTTTCCAGCTTCGTAATGGAAAAGCTCCATCGCAGGGTGCCTTGCTAAATTACCCGCAATCACGGGTCGGGTCTGAATGCCTTCAGCGTCAAGTAACTGACACAACGCGTCTCTATGTTCTGTCAGGATTGTAAATCCGAACCAGGCAGGTTCCACGCCTTCTGTCGGGTCGATAAATTCTATGGGGAGGTGTTCTAAACGCGCTCTAAGGCGGTTGTAAGCCTCTCTGCGGCGTTCATTATACCCATTCAGCTTCTTCAGTTGGTGTATCCCAAACGCCCCCTGAATCTCTGTAGGTCTTACTGAATAGCCTATATTAGCAAACAGGAATTTAGGATCGATGTGGGGGTAGAGCTTTTCAATCTCGCTACCACTTTCCATGTGACGGGTCCAACCGTGCGCCCGCATACAGCGTAAGAGGTCGGCTATCCCATCATTATCGGTAACAACCATCCCGCCTTCAATCGTCGTGATGTGGTGGGAGTAATAGAAGCTGTAAGAACCCATCAACCCGAATGTGCCAAGTTTTTGCCCTTTATACTCAGCCCCTAAAGATTCACAAGTATCCTCTAGAACGATTAGATCGTACTTTTCTGCTATTTCCATGATCGGCGTCATATCACAGCCATTTCCGAGGATATGGGCTACAAAAATAGCTTTGGTATCTTCTGTTATAGAATTGTGGAGTTTTTCTACATCAATGTTTAACGTAGCGTCACAATCGACTAACACCGGAGTGCAACCTGTTTGTATGACCGGCCAGAGCGTGGTAGACCACGTTAATGCAGGAACTATCACCTCTCCCTGTAATGCTTTATAAGCTGGATTTGTTACAACACTCAACATCAACAGATTAGCAGTTGAACCTGAGTTTACAAAGATCGCATGTTTCGATCCGATATATTCAGCGAAATCTTTCTCAAACTGGGCGCACTTTTCACCCATCGTCCAGTTTCCACTTTCCAGCACTTTAATGGCTTCGGCGATTTCTTCTTTCATGCTTCTTTTACAGCTTTCAGTTGTTCGCAATGGTTGATTTGTTTTTCAAGATCAATCCATTCTCCTGCATACTCTGTATCGTGGTAATCAATAAAGTACGGACCACCTAATGTCCAGTGCACTAATTTGGCATCTTTATTCTTCTGGTACTCTCCGACCAGATGATTCCACTCTACCGGAAGTTCGCCTATATAATCATCGTGGGTCCACCAGAATCGGTGTAATTCAAGACCGTCTGCGTTATTGATAAAATCTGGCGTTAACCTTTTACAGTCTGTATGTTCACAGTTAAACAGCATCACCGATGACCAATTCTTTCGAGGATATTGGTATTGAATCGAACCTAAGAACTTGGTTTTGGTCTTTGGTGTATAATCGTGTTTTACGACAGAGATTGATTGATTGTCGTTAATCAGCTTAAACAGTTCTTTAGGGTCTTCCCTGAACATCATATCACAGTCTATAAATAAGGCTTTTCCTTTAAACCCACACAAGTAAGGAACGAAGAACCGTGAAAACGAAAACTCGTTTGATTGTTGAGGTTGTCGTTGTCTTGTGTATTCTGGCAGCATGCTCAGTTTCAGGGGCATGATTTCTACCGGCTCAGTCGATAGATTTATAATACTCTGCACAAGAGTGTGAAAGGCGACAGTCTCTACTTCGTCATAACCTATGAAGATTTTAAGCATAAGCCACACACGTTTCACACACCGTTCCGGTTACATCTTTTTTAAGATGCGCTTCACGTAAAGCGATGAACTTATCTGAATTCCACGCATCCATAAATGAGGTTTCAATCAAATCTCCCATGTGAAACCTTCCGTCATGATCAAAACAACACGCTGATAACTTGCCATCCCATGTAATATGCCCTTCTTGGAAAACGGCCCAGCAAGGAATAGGGTCTCTCAGATTGTCCAATCTCCCTCTATTTCCAGCTGTCATAGCCCAGCCACGTTCTTCTTCTTCCTCTGCGACAAGATTGGCCTGGTTGTATAAAGGTAGAGCATAGAGTTCGTCGAGATAAGGGCGCATTTCGTCAGCCATACCCTCCATCCTTACACCCTGTTCTCCGTCATATTGAATATACGAAGCATAGATCCCGCATTTAAGGTTATTCTCATCCCTGACTTTTCTGGCATTTTTGATATTCTGGATCATGGTTTTAAACAGCTTTTTCTTAACCTGGGCTATCTCGAAGAACTGATCCTCATCTGCATAGTTAAGTGAGAATTTCAGAGAGTCCAGACCGTTCTCCATACACTTCTTAACCCGTTCTTCAGTGACCAAAGAACCATTTGTCGTTAAAAATACGTAGGGGAATTTAGCAACGTGTTTGGCAAAGTAAACAGCTTCCTCTAACCACTTACACATAAAACTTTCACCGAGATAAAAGAGTCCTATTTCCTCTACACCGGCTTCACGCATCTCCAATAAGAGCCGCTCAAACAACTCTCGCTTCATTTCCTTCATCGCACGGAGGTTTTGTGATCGCGCACAAAAGGCACATCGGAAGTTACATTTCCCCGTAAGCTCTATCTTGACTGATTTCGGAGCCTTTAGTACCGGGTGCCGATATTCCTCTGATATGAGGGTTATCGCATCTATTCGTTCTGAGATCATACAGAGTTTCCTTTATGTCATCGATATTGGTATGTAGATGAACAGAGTCGTACCAAATCATATCTTTATACGCATAACGCCATGAAGGCTTCTCGGGTAAGAGAACATGACATTCCACGCCTAAACCACCACACAAATGCACCATTGCCGTGCATACGGTTACGACGTAATCCAGTTCAGCGACTAATGCGGCGGTATCGTCATAGTCTTGAGATAAGGTGGCGAAATCAAATCGTGTTATCGGTACGTCGTTGTGGTCGTGCTTTTCATATTCTAAATCGATCAAATCGCCGTATTCCGCGAGTTCGTTGAATGTCTCTACTGGTACTGAACGATTCTCTCTAGCAGTTAACTTTCCACCACCAAACCACGCTATACCTATTTTAGGCCGGTCGGACATTTCATCTAGAGTATGCCGCCATTGCTTTCTTCTAACGGGGCAGGCTTTCAGGAAAGGTTTCCCTGGGAAATCTGTATCTTTGTTTCGGTAGAAAACAGGCAATACGTCAATTGAACAACTGGCGTCCCAGGTATGATGATGTAGCCAGGAGGCTTCTATCCGTCGTGTTCCGTAGACTGATGCTTGTGGAAAACTTCTTTTAAACAGAGACTCAAGACGTTTGTCACAATCAACGATAACATGACTACAATCAGAAATGGCGTCAGGAATACACGAACCATAAAGTATTTCATCACCAAGTCCTTGTGCTCCGTAGATTATTAACTCTTTATCTTTTGAGCCATCCCAACGGGGTTCATTACAATATTGAACGTCTAAACGATATTTCTGCCCTAATCCCGCAAGACAGTCCTCCCATCCCGTCCAATCTCCTAAAGCGAGTTTAGCCATGCCCCTGTTATCGCGCCCGCCTATACTCTTAGGCGCAACCTCAAGGGTCTTATCCGCCCATTCCAGAGCCTTTCCCCACTGCGAGTCCAGTAAATACGCATTGGTAAGATTCACCATCGCCTTATCATTTTTAGGATTTAACTGTAGTGCTTTTTTTAAGTACTTTATCTTTTCCTCTGGCCTTGTGTATCCGTCTATCGCCCTTCCAACTCCACCCCATATTTCAGAGCGTTTAGGGTCGAATTCCAAAGCACGTCGATAGAAGACTTCGGCAATTCCTTCCTTGTCACACTTTAGAAAGATAGTCGCAGCAACAAATAAGACTTGCGGGTTTTCATGTTCTTTATCGAGTGCGAGAGAGATAATACTTAAAGCATCTTCTTTCTCATTCGCATCCAAATAGTCTTTAGCAACGAGAAGCAGTTTTTTAACTGAAAGGTCTTTAAGTAAATTATAATTTACCACGGCCAGTCCTTAAATACCTCCATTCAGGATCGTTGAGTTTCTTCTTTACCGCTTTTATATCGTTGGGGTCGTAAGCGTTAATACCGTCTTCAACCAGCCACTTCTCAATCACCATGATCGGGATCATGGCGGCGTGCCACCAATTATGTTTAATGCCTTGCTTTTCATGATCGGTATTCTGAAGCCGTTTATTGGCTTCGAGAATAGGCTCTACGTTCTGCACTCGTTGAATGCTTGTAACGTCAGTTTGATGATCGTAATGATGATACGTTCTAATCCCATTAAAGGGATCGATATCCATTAATTTCATAAGTAGAAATCCCCCCTTTCGGGGGGACTATCCTCAAGAGGTGGTAAGGTCTGGGAGTTTTCCAGAAGCCTTTTCATTACGACATACCAGCGTGTATTCAACCAGCAGGGCTTTTTCCGTGGAATCGCCACGTTTTGCCAGATCAATCTGGTGAATGTCGCGAAGCATCGCAACGGCCCACATATCCATATCCAGGAACAAGACCGTACGTCCGCGCATGAAGCGGTTCGGTACAATCTGGTGTTCACCGAAATCAGATACATACAAGTCAGCAGCACCAACAATCGTCGCCTGTCCTTGTGGGACATTCTTGAAGTTGGTTGCGATTCCTGAAAAACCGGAAATCTTCTGCTTGTTGAAGGCACCACACATAACCACACCGGGATTACCACCTTCGGTCCACACATCGGCGATAACGGACTTAAACACAGTCTCGTCAATGACTGTCTGTGTGCCATCTGTTAGCCCTGTAGAAGGCGTGCTGGCGAAGGCTGGAGTACTGCCTGTGGTGTTGGTTGCGTCTTGAGTCCGGTTTGTCACAAGCCACGCTTCGGCACCTGCCAGCGCCCTTGCGGACACGATAGAACCTGAAGTAGCGACGTGTTCGCCGGTCAGAATGGCTTCCATATCACGTTTGAGTTCACGGCCCTTTTTAGCAATCTGGTAGGACGTTTCCTCGTTTCGTCCTGCCTTATCCACGGTATCCAACGTACCGGAGATAGAAACGGACTTACGCGATATCTGGAGTCGATTACCCAAACGGGCGGTTACAACCACGGCGTCGGCTGAGATAATATCACCCTCAAGCTGAGCATTGGCTGTAGCTGCCGCTGACAGGGAGTCGGTCTGCCATTCATGGAACTGTTGTCGGGCGCTCGTATGAGCGATGTTTGTCAGAAACGGGGTTTCTGTTGGACTGATTTCATAAATCACATCGGCAAGGTCTTCACGAATACCGATGGAAGTATGAGCAGTCATTGTTGCAGTGTCTGTTACTGCCATGATTGCTCTCCTAAAGTCTATCGAGAATTAATGATGCCGCGTCTCGAATATCACCCGTTTTCTTTAGCCTGTCTCTCTTTTGCTTACGCAACTTAACATCAACGGATTCCTTGGTCTTTGGTTTTCCAGAACCGACTTTAGGAAGCATCTTAAGCTTCTTTTTCTTCGGACTGGAAACTTCAGAGGATTGATCGAACAGCATCGCCTTTCGCGCAATAACGAAAGCTCGGTGATCGACAATACCCTGGTTAATCGGAAATCCTGATTCGTCAAGTTTGCCATCAATATCTTCCTGCCTGAACCCCATTTGCAAGAGGTAATTTCTTACCTGTGAGGCTTCGGTTTGGAAGGTTTCTGGATCAGACCACGCTGGTATTGCATCCATGAGAAGTTCTTTCTCCTTTCCTACTCTTGTTATGTAGGCTTCGGAGACGGCTTTTTTCTGTGAGGTTATACCTTCGGACTGCACTTTCTGTAATTGCTCAATACGCTGGTTGCGTTCTTGAACTCTTGCAGCATACTCACCGGGTTCTTCTTCACGAAGTTTCTCAAGGTCTTCAGAATTGATGTCTTCGTAGACAGATTTAACGAGTGTATCTAAACGCGAGTATTCTTCCGCCAAAGCCTGACGAGTTTGGGTTAACTCATCATCGAACTGAGCTCTCAGTTTCTTGGCCTTTTCAAGGCGGTTCGTTCCAGCTTCACCCTGCTGGTAATTCGCTACCAGATCATTGAGTGATATTTCGCCCTGTTCCCCGTCTATCTTTGTCTTAACCTTTAAGGTATTGACCTGTTCTAGATCATACCCTTCGTGCTCAAACAACTGATCGAGGAATTGGATTGTCTCTGCCGGTTCGGTGTCACCATCTTCGACAACTTCAGGTTGTTCCGTGACTTCCGTCACGTCTTCAGTTACTTCTTCAGTTACTTCTTCAGTTACTTCTTCAGGTGTAGTTTCGACTTCTTCGGTTTCTGCTGGTTCCAGAATAGAAAGAATTCTATCACTTGCACCATGTATCGTTTCGGACTTGGTATCGTCCATAGTTTAACTCCTGCTGCGCCCTCTGGTAGAAGGGCTTTGGTCAGTCTCTTGCTAACTTGTTGGCGAGTTCCTGTAATACCCTATGATATAAGGGTACGCATGCTTGCTGTCGCCAGCATTCTTCACGCTTGACTGGATCAGCTTCATTCAGCCATGCTTGAACTATTTTCTCTACGGCTAGTTCTTGAAGTTCTTTGAAAGCCGGATTGTTTAATAGTGCTTTCGCTTCTTCAGGTCTCATACCGCAGCACCCGGAACATCTTCACCAGATTCTAATTCCATCTTCGTCCTTTCTCTTTCATCTTTAAGATCGATGTCTTTCTGTTTCAAAGCAAGGTCGAACTCTTTCAAATCAAGCTCTCTTTCTCTCGCTTGTGAATCAAGTTGAGTCTGGAGACGTTTCGTTTCAGCGTTCGTCTGATCGTTCTGTGCGTTTTGTGCTTCGATATGCTGTTGTAGTTTAAGCAGTTCTTCCTGAAAGTTAGGTTGCGGTGGTGGAGGTTGTTGAGTGTCAGGATCGGTGAAGAAAACTGATACATCCTTAAACCCTGATGCCTCTACAAGTTTTTCCAGCGTATCGTAAACATTCTTTTCTGTTATCCCTTTACCACCGGGTAATAGCTCTTTTTGTATCCCGATAATGTTCATTAAGTTGGTTATTTCTTTATCCTTATTCCCGGTTCCCAACCCTACATTAACGGTCATATTCTCACGGGTTTTCCATTCATTCGGGTTTACAGGGACTTCTTTTCCCCTCAGTCTTATGGTTCTCTCTTTGTTGGGATGTTTCTGCATTAAACCGTGTAATTTAAGAAACAAAGGTTTCATGCCAATTTCGGCGAATATTCGCGCGAAATCGGC
>Ga0209633_10002564_pt1 | contig 17423 bp, 20 predicted proteins | sample Cruoilmetagenom1_FD_187290 | JGI IMG/M metagenome (GOLD analysis project Ga0209633, IMG submission 187290) | Oil polluted marine microbial communities from Coal Oil Point, Santa Barbara, California, USA - Sample 1 (SPAdes) (version 2) | ecosystem: Environmental > Aquatic > Marine > Oil seeps ... | reverse complement strand
GACAAAATATTTGATCATCAATTGAACCATCCCGATCAACGCCTCGACCGGCCCGTCATAGGATTTGCGCAGGGACAATTTCACCATTTCGATAAGCGAATGTATCAGCAACACCCAAAACAAGATCGCCACAGCCGCCGTCAACCCAGCCGAAAGCGATGTGCTTTTGCTGCCATGCGCGCGCAAACCCAGCATCACCCAACCCAAGACCGCGCCAATGGCCGCATTATAGGCTGAAAAGTTACCGAAATTGGTGCCCTCGGGCATCCCCGTCTTGAACACTTCAGAAGCGTACCATGTGATGAACATGAAACAAACCGCGCCGACAAATCGTCCTGCTGATGGCATTTATTCAATCTCCGTAACTCGCTTGGGGGATTGTCACCCTCCTATAGCGTTGCGTCAAGCGCTGCGATCAGCTTGTTGATTTCTGCTTCCGAAGTGTAATGCACAAAGCTCAATCGCAAAACGCCCTTATCGGGGTCTATGCCCTGTGCTTTTAGGGCGCGAACCGCATAAAAATCACCGCCCCCCGCCATAATACCATGTGGTGCCAACTTGGCGGCGGCGGCTTCTGCATTGCCCTTCAACTCCACCGCGATGGTCGGCGCACGGGCGGCGGCCTGACTTGGACCCAGCAATCGGGCCGAGTTTTTCTGACCCAGATAGTCCAGCAAAGGCTGCATGCGGGCGGTCTCGGTATCGCGCATCAGGCCATGCACGGCGGCGGCCCGTTGTGACGGCGTTGCGTCCGCTTTGAAGTGATGTGCATAGAGTTGGTCCAGATAATCTGCCATGCCTGCACAGGCCGCGATTTGGGCGTGATCCGGCCCCGCAGGGGTGAACCGCTTATAGAGTCTATCAGCGTTGAAATAATGCCCTTGGTTGGGCAACTCCATCCCGACACCACGACGGATCACCATGATCCCCTGATGCGGTCCATAGGTTTTATAGGCGGAAAACAGATAGATATCCGCGCCAATTTCATCAACATTAACAAAGCCATGCGGCGCATAGCTAACGCCATCGACACAGCTGTATGCACCATGCGCACGGACGGTTTTGCAAATACTGGCCACGTCATTGATTTCACCCACCACGTTGGAACAATGCGGAAAGCAGACCAGCTTGACCTTGTCGTCCAGCAGGTTTTCAAGGTCAGCGATGTTCAGATGCCCCGTGTCAGGATCAATCTGCCATTCGCGCACCTCAAAACCCTCTTCCGCCAAACGTCGCCACGGCCCCGTGTTGGCCTCGTGGTCCTGATTGGTGACGATAATCGCGTCTCCCGCCTGCATGTATTGGCGGAAGGTTTGGGCCAAAACATAGGTGTTTTGCGTGGTCGACGGACCGAACGACAGCTCATCCGTGTCCACCCCCATCAGCGCAGCGAGCCGTTCACGGGCCTCGTCCATCTCGGCCCCCGCCAGTTGGCTGGCCGCGTAGGGCGCGTAGGGCTGGACCTTGCGGCTGTGATAATAGCGAAACAGGCGATCAATCACCGGCTTGCAGGTATAACTGCCACCCGCATTCTCAAAAAACGCTTGGCCCTTTAGGGTTGGTTCCTCAAACGCGGGAAATTGAGCGCGCACGAAATCAAGGTCTAGCTGCATGGTGCCTCCGGAAATTTTGGTTTGTGAGTTTGTTTGAGGCCACCTTGTCGAGGATTGTTAAAGGCTTCAAGAGGGTTTTGCAAACAAGGCCGACCAACCTGCAACAAATACAAACGGCAGCGTTAAGTCCTTAGTCCGGAATCAAGGCGCTCGCGCCGCCGGGCAGCGCCCGACCGCCCCATGGGCGGGCGCTTTTGCGAGGTCGTGATAGAATTCATTGTCAGATGTTGGATGCGAGATAAAGTGTCCTTCAACAATGACAGCACGCCCACCCGCGGTCAGGCGGCACCCTCTGTTTTATCTATAAAAACGGCGACTTCGCCTGCAATGCTGCGAGAAGTAAATTAGCACTTCATCAGAGCGTTACCGGTTCTGGCTCCCCCAAACTCACCGCATTCAGGGGAACCAATTCGCATCACCACCTTAGGCGTTCACATCAACCACCATGCGCCCCTTGACCTTGCCCGCCAAAATGTCAGCGCCTAGCTGCGGCAGGTCGGCCAAAACGGCCGTCTGAATCATCGCTTCCAGCTTGTCCATCGGCAGATCACGGCCGATCCGCTCCCAGGCCCGCAAACGATTATCATAGGGTTGCATCACGCTTTCGATGCCCAGCAGGTTCACGCCGCGCAGGATGAAGGGCATCACATTGGCGGGCAGTTTCGCGCCACCCGCAAGGCCGATGGTGGCAACGGACGCGCCATAGTTCATCTGACCCAAAACCCGCGCCAGCATTTCGCCGCCCACGGCCTCGACACAACCGGCCCATTTTTGATCTTCCAGGGGGCGCTTCACGACCTCGTTGATCTCCTCGCGTGGCACGATGATGGATGCACCCAATGACTTCAGGTACTCCGCCGCCTCGGGACGTCCCGTCACCGCAGCAACCTCATAACCAAGGTTGGCCAATATCGCTGTGGCGACCGAGCCAACGCCGCCCGCTGCCCCTGTTACCAACACAGGACCGTCCGCAGGTTTCAAACCGTGGTCCTCAAGCGCCATCACCGCCAGTATCGCCGTGAACCCCGCCGTACCAACCGCCATTGCAAGGCGTGAATCCAGCCCAGCAGGCATTGGCACCAGCCAATCGGCCTTAACGCGAGCCTTTTGCGCATAGCCACCCCAATGGGTTTCGCCAACCCGCCAGCCGGTCAACAAAACCTTGTCGCCGACCTTGTAACGATCATCCGTGCTGCTCTCGACGGTGCCTGCGAAATCAATGCCTGGCACCAACGGGTAAACCGTGGCGCGCCCACCGGTTGGCGAGATGAACAGGCCATCCTTGAAGTTCACATTCGAGTAGTCCACCGCCACGATAACGTCGCCATCGGGCAGCTGGCTTTCGTCGACTTGCTGCACCCCAATGCTGGTTTCTCCAGCCTCGTTTTTGTCTAGTATCAACGCATTAAACATTTCTCTCTCCTTGATCGGATTTAGGGGGTGTCAATAAATGGCAAATCGGTATCGTCAGGCTTTGCACCCGCTGCCGTTAACATCGCGTGGACCTGCCCGCGGTGGTGAGTCTGGTGGTTGAACAAATGAGTGATACACATGGCGCGCGGCCGCATAATCTCGCGGTTTATCGCCCCTGAAAACCATGTCAGATCGCCGGATAGATCATCCTGACCCACCCCATCGGCCCAGTCCGTGATACGTTCATCTGTTTGCTTTCTGAACTGCTGCAACCCGTCCCAGGCTGGCGCAAATTGGGCACTGTCGCTGATGCCCTGTTTGGGCATGTCCCAACCGTCAAACCGGTGCATCCAGATATGATCACCCCATAAGATATGAACCAGCGTGTCATGGATCGAGCCAAAGAACGCCCCCCGCTCAAGACGACGCGCGTCTTCGCCGATCTGGCTTGCTTCACGGTACAGGCTGTTATTTTGCCATGTATTATAGCGCGCCATCACGCGCGCGTATTCAGGCGTTATCATTTCAGAACCTCGCCAAAGACGTCCCACCCGTCGGTCGCTGGTTTGACAACATCGCCGTATTGTTGCTGCGCTGTGGCACACAATTCAACGATTTTCGTGCCCATTTGTGCGCCCCTCCCTAAAACGACTCATGACCAAGTCAATTGTCTTACATTTCTTGCAAGTCTTGCCACAGCTTCAATTGTCTGACAAATGATTTTTATGAAAACCGAACTGGAAACCAAACGCGAGCTGTCGGTGCAGATAGCTGACGCGATCCGCAACGCAATCATCAACGGCACTTTGATCGTGGACGAACGCCTGCCTTCCGAGGCCGAGCTAAGTGACAAGTTCAACGTATCCCGCCCCACGGTGCGCGAGGCCCTCAAACGTCTGGCAGCGCAAAACCTAATCCGCACCATGCGTGGGGCCACAGGTGGCGCATTCGTGAATCGGTTGCGATTTGAAGACGCCTATGGCCAGCAAATCACCACCTCAACACTTCTGCTCTCGATGAACGAGGTCGATTTTGAAACGGCTTGCGAGGCGCGATTCACCTTGGAGCGCGCCTGTGCGCCGCTGTCAGCCAAGCGGCGCACAGGCGAACATTTGGCCACTATGCGGGCCGAAATTCACCGCCAATCCCAGTCTGGCCTGTCTGACGAGGCGTTTTGCGCCAGCGATGTCGCTTTTCACCGCGCCTTGGTGGATGGAGCCGGCAATCCCGTGTTGTCCTATCAATTGGCCGGCGCCGTCGAGGCGATCGAGCCCCTAATGAACATGATCACATTTTCGGCACGGTCTCGCGAACAGATCGTAGCGCTGCACACCGAAATCGCCGATGCAATTGAAGCTGGCGCAGCCGATCAGGCCGAGGCCGCCTTGAAAGCCTTGGAAAAATATACTGTTGCCCTGGCCCATGATGTGGCCGCACGCAGGCGCGATTAACTGCCGATTAACCATAAGCACTCTAAATGTCGGGATGACATATCAATCCTCTCCCCTATCGCCAGATATTTGGTTGCGTGAAGTATTTGCCTCGAAATCCGTTCAACGCGGTGAAGTCATCCGTCGCAAACTGCGAGACATCGAACGCTACGCCGGTAAAGATCTGTTTCAAAAAGAACTGCAGAGACGCGGCTTCAGGGCTATAGAAAACGCCGGACAAGTTATCATTTTCTGCAATCAGGAACCGATCCGTTACTTTGAGTGAGGCCTTGTTTTCTTTCTAAGAAAACAAACTGAAATCTTTGAAAGATTTCACCGCTCCTAGATCAGCAGGTTTCCGCTGGGTATATTTCCTTTCCCAGATCCCGCGTTCTATATCAACACCATGATGACATTCACAAAACCCCTATTGGTCCTGCTTGTCTTGACCACCCTGCCGTTTTCGCAATCCGCCACGGGGCAGCAAACCAGCCCTCAAACCCGCCCCACCAGCACATGGTCCAGCGCCTTGATCAACAGCGCCCGTGAACAGGTTGGCGTCACCCTGATTTATGATGGCAGATATCAAAGCCTGTCCTTTCCAAATGGCGATGTGCCCCGTGCCCGTGGCGTCTGTACCGACGTGGTGATCCGGGCCTTGCGTGACGCCCACGGGCTGGACCTTCAGGCCGAGGTCAACGCAGACATGAAGGCCCATTTCAGCGCCTACCCGAAAAACTGGGGTTTGACCCGCACGGATCGCAACATTGATCATCGCCGCGTACCAAACCTGCAAACTTTTTTCAAACGCCGCGGGGCCTCCCTGCCCGTCACGGACAATGCCGCCGATTACCGCCCCGGCGACATCGTCAGCTGGATGTTGCCAGGCAACCTGCCCCATATCGGCATCGTCACCGATCAGATGAACGCAAACGCCACCCGCCCGCTGATCGTACACAACATCGGTTGGGGCACCCGCGTCAACGACATGCTGTTTGAATACGACATCACCGGGCATTACCGCATCGACGGCGCATTGAATTAGCCGCCAGTCAGCTCTTGTAAACCGGACCCACTTTGCATATTTATGAGATGTCTCTTCGGGGACTATGGACATAAATGCCCATGTAATAAACGGATCGGACCCGGGGGCGGTACCCGGCGACTCCACCAAACCACCGCTCATTTGGCGGTTCTGGGGTCGAAATAGGATCGACGAACGTCTAAAGATGCAAGCTTTGTCTCGGTGAGTTACCACCGTTATCGGTACATAAAAGCTAGTTGCAAATGACAACAAAGCTCCAATGGCTCTTGCTGCGTAAGCGTAAGATCTATTGAAAACTTAAGTCCTTACGCTTTGCAGCCTAAGGCGGGGTTCGCAGGCACCTGGCAACAGAAGCCTGCACTTTCCCTCCTATTTTGAATTGCCTTGCCCGCCTCGATTGCCTAGCGTTGAAACATGAAATTACATCGCATATTTTTGACGCTGCCCCTGTTGCTGCTGCCCAACATCAGCGCCGCCTTTGATCTGTCCGCAAAGCCCATCGGCAGCGTCACCCAATGGCGCACCCACAATGGCAATACAACGGTCGAGCTATTGGCACACGATGGCAAGCTGTTCAAACTCGACTTCACGCGCGACAATTCAAAAGGTCAGCCAACATTTGCGCTGTTTTGGGCCCGTAAAGACGGCCAATTGGTCGAAATCACCCAATCATCAGGCGAATGGACCCGCTATAAGCCGCATGATTGCGAACTGACCCTTGGCAAATGCCGGTATACCGAGCGCCATAGCGACGGCAGGAAACGCAAGATGATCCGCGTTTCTTCACAGGCGAATGATAAAATCAGTTATGCCCTCTACCACTCCAAAGTCAGCGCCAACACCTTGGTTGAAAAAGGTGTTTTTAGCGTCGACAGTTCTGGATACATGATTGACCGCGATTATACTGATGCTCAGGGCACAAAATTGTGGTCACGTCGCATCAAAACCGCCGAACCTTCCAGTTAAAAGGCAGAAATATGACCGACAGATTTTCACGTATTAAGGCCGTGGCCGAGCGTCACGTCGCCAGCGGGGCGCTGAGCGGGATCGAGTGGAGCATTCAGAAAAACGGACGCGTTTGGGCCAGCGGCTCACACGGCATGGCCGACGGGCTGAACAGCGTTGCGATGCCGGATACGCCGATCTACCGGATTTATTCCATGACCAAACCCGTGGTCTCGGCCGTGGCGCTGATGCTGCTGGAACAGGGAAAATTGCGCCTGTTTGATCCTTTGATGATCTATCTGCCGGAATTCGCACAAATGCAGGTTTTGCAAGCCGACGGCAGCTTGACCCCCGCCGGCATGATAACCCTTGAGCATCTATTCACCCACCGCGCCGGGTTTTCCTACGGGTTTGTGCCGGATTGCCCTGTTGGGGCGCTGTACCGCGAAACAGGCCTGCGCGATGCAAACCAATCGCTTGAGGATTTCTGCAAGACCATCGCAACGCTGCCATTGGCGTTTCAACCCGGCGCGCAATGGCGCTACAGCGTTGCGACCGACGTTTTGGGCCGCGTGCTCGAGGTGATTTTGCAAAAACCACTGCCCGAAATCATCACAGAATACATCACAACCCCGCTGGGCCTAACCGACACCGGATTTACAGTGCCCAAAGATCAACGCCACCGGCTGATGCCCATATTTGGCAAATCCAATCTGAACGAATTAATGGAATTTGATGCCGAACCCCAAACCCTGATCCCCGCCGATATCGAATTTGAGCACCCTTGCGATGACCCACATTTCGCGCGCGGCGGCATGGGACTGTTTTCTACCCTGTCGGATTACTGCAAAATCACCCGCTTTCTGGCCAGCGGGTTAGGCCCCGACAACAACAACCTATTGGCCCGCAACACAGTCCAAATGATGTGGCAGGACCGCATTCCCAAGGCGCAAAAACCAATCAGTATTGGTCCCTTCGTGATGAACGGCTATGGCTGGGGGCTTGCGGGCCGCGTCATGACTGATATGGGCGGCGCGATGGTGCCTTCCAACATGGGCGAATGCGGCTGGGCCGGGGCGGGCAGCACGTTCTTCTGGATTGATCCGATTGAAGATATCATTGGGGTCGTGATGACCCAATACCTGGGCAGCAAAATCCCGATTGGCGAGGATTTCATGACCGCTGTGTATCAGGCGGTGGATGAATAAGTCCCCAGTGCAGCTCGCCCATTCCCGAGACCAACTCCAATCACTTTGAGCGTTTTTAAGTGCTTATGCAGATAGTGATGCCCATTTTGCGCGCTTTCGTGGCCATATACACCACCAGATCATCGTGCGGCCATGTCTCTGCCAGCCCTGCAGAATGTAGCAGGTGCCAGGCCTGAATTGGTAAAAACCGCCAATGTTGCCTCATCGAACTTGCCGATTTACCACATCATTCATATGCCCCATATGATTGCATATACTGCGGGTGTAAGGCCCCAATATTGGTCAACCTATCATCCGTTAAGCCTTTTCATCAGATGTGTCCGGCAGCACCATAAAAGTACCCAACATCGTGGCGCATAGTGTCTTGTTCCCATCATCAACACTATAGACATCTGCCCGACATACCGTCACGCGCCGCCCGGGGCGCAACACCTGACCACAGGCGATTAGCATCTCGCCTTTGGCAGGGGCCATGATGTTCAGTTTGTATTCTACCGTCAGCACCGAATCCGTCTTTGCCATCAGGGTAAAAGCGGCATAGCCCCCAGCGCTATCGGCAATCGAGCCAATCACCCCGCCATGAAAATAGCCATGCTGCTGGGTTAGCCCCTCATCATACGGCAGCCGTATTTCAACTGATCCTGCCCCAACATTGTGCAGACTTGCCTCAAGGCGATCCATGAAATTTTGCCTCGCGAAACTATTTTGTGTCCGTGTCACGAAATCAATGTTGCGCGTTTTGAATTTTTGCATAACCATCCCTGCCCTCCGCTCATGTTCCCGACTGTCCGCACCGATGGAATCCACGTCAACAAAAACGTTGCGTCAGAAACAGGGCGACACGCCCCCATAAATTCTCCCAAAATTTGCAGGCACCATTTGCCCCCATTGACATCCCAAACCCCATTTGGCACCTTTATTGGATGGGGCCGATGCGCGAACGCCCCGTGAGGCTTTGGCCAAAGGTTCGCATCCCCTGACCTTCAGAAAGGATGCAGATGCCCTCTCCCAACGAAATCACCACGACACAATTGATGCGCCTGATTGGCACCCCAACCGCCCCCACCATTGTGGATGTGTGCATTGACGATGATTTTGCCGCCGACCCGCGCCTGATCCCGACGTCTATCCGTGCCTCACACCGCGATTTGCCCGCACTTTTAGACCGTTTGGATGGGGCGCCCGTGGTGGTGGTCTGCCAAAAAGGTAAGAAACTGTCCCAAGGCGTCGCGGCCTATCTGCGCATTGAAGGGATCGCGGCAGAATACCTGCAAGGCGGCGTCTATGGCTGGCGCGATGCGGGTCTGCCGTTGATACCCGCAAACATCCTGCCCGCCCCTGTGAACGGCAGCAGCCTTTGGGTCACCAAACACCGGCCAAAGATCGACCGCATCGCTTGCCCGTGGTTGATCCGTCGCTTTGTGGACCCAAACGCGCGGTTCTTGTTCGTTGCCCCAAGCGAGGTGGCCGATGTGGCCGAAAAATTCGACGCAACCCCCTTTGACATTGAAGGCGTGTTCTGGAGCCACCGTGGTGAGACCTGCAGTTTTGACACCATGTTGAAAGAGTTCAAACTGCAAACCGACCCTTTGATGCATCTGGCCAAGGTCGTGCGCGCCGCCGACACCAACCGCCATGACCTGTCCCCCGAAGCCGCTGGCTTGCTTGCCATTTCCGTTGGACTATCAAAATGTTACAAGGATGACCTGCAGCAACTCGAGGTTGGCATACTGCTTTATGACGCGCTGTATCGCTGGGCCCGTGACGGCCAAAACGAGAGGCATGATTGGCCCACGGCACAAGGTGCAGCAAAATGAGCCAAGCCGATTTTGTGCAACCCAGTCTGGCTGAGGCCACCCGCGTTTTCACCCGCATTGGCCTGCTGTCTTTCGGTGGCCCCGCCGCCCAGATCGCCGTCATGCACCGCGAATTGGTCGAGGAACGGCCATGGCTAACCGAACAACAATTCCTGAACGCCCTATCCTTCTGCATGTTGCTGCCCGGCCCCGAGGCCACCCAGATCGCCACTTATGCTGGCTGGCGTTTGCACGGCGTCAAAGGCGGGTTGATCGCGGGATTACTGTTCGTGGTCCCCGGTGCGCTGGTGGTGCTGGCGCTCTCGATCGGCTATGCGCTCTATGGTAAAATCCCGTGGGTCGAGGCCATGTTCCTTGGCATCAAGGCCGCCGTCGTGGTGATTGTCATCGAGGCCCTGTTGCGGGTCGCCAAAAAGGCGCTGAACGGCTGGGCGCATTGGATCATTGCCGCCCTTTCGTTTGTCGGCATCTTTTTCCTGACCCTGCCGTTTCCGCTGATCATCCTGATGGCAGCGCTTTACGGATACCTAACGCAGCGCAGCACGGATGATCCTCCGCCCCACCCCAAGGGCGCAAATCCCTTTCGCACCATCGCAATCTGGTTGGTGATCTGGTGGGCCCCCGTGGCCGTGCTCTGGGCCAGTGGCGCAACATTCCTGACCCAAATCGGCGTGTTTTTCGCCAAGTTGGCCGTCGTGACCTTTGGCGGAGCCTACGCCGTACTGGCCTATATGACCCAAGCCGCCGTATCAGACCACGGCTGGCTGACCACCCCGCAAATGATGGACGGTCTGGGCTTGGCCGAGACCACACCGGGGCCGCTGATCTTGGTGACCGAATTCGTCGCCTTCATCGCAGGCTTTGGCGAGGCGGGCTTGATGATGGGCATCGCTGCAGCCTTGCTGGCGCTCTGGGTCACCTTTGTGCCGTGCTATCTGTGGATATTCACCGGCGCACCCTACATTGAATGGATCGCCACCCGCCCGCGCCTGCGTGGGGCTTTATCCGCCATCACCGCCGCCGTGGTCGGCGTGATCCTCAACCTGTCGCTGTGGTTTGCCTTGCATGTGTTTTTTGGCCGCGTCACCGCCATCAAGAACGGCCCCTTCACCCTGTTCACCCCAGACCTAGCCACATTGGATTGGCGGGTGCTGGCATTGGCTGTGCTTTCAGGTGTGATGATCCTGCGCCTACACATGGATTTGCTCAAAGTCTTGGGGTTGGTTGCACTGGGCGGCTTGGCATTGTCACAAATTTGACCCCGCGCCCCCTTCCCTTCACCCCAGAATCGACTATGCTTAACCTATGATTTACCAAAAGGGCCGCAGGCATGTCTGACACCATTGATTATGGAAACCTGATGCACCGCGCTATGCGCACGTTGATCAAAGACGTTCTGGACGGCATCGCCAAAGACGGCCTGCCAGGGCAGCACCATTTTTTTATCACCTTTGACACTATGCACCCTGATGTAGAAATCGCTGATTGGCTGTCGGATCGTTATCCCGGCGATATGACCATCGTGATCCAGCACTGGTTTGACAATCTGGACGTGACCGATGTGGGCTTTGCCATCACGCTGAATTTTGGCGACAACCCTGAACCGCTTTATATTCCATATGATGCGATCGTCACCTTTGTGGACCCCTCGGTCGAATTTGGCCTGCGGTTTGACAGCAATGACGACGACGATGACGCGGAAATAGATGCCGACGTGGTGGCCCTGGATATAGCGGACAACGGCGACGCCCCCGAGGCCCCTATGGTCGAGGCCACCGTCGAGGAAGAACCCGCCAAGGATGCCGAGATCGTCAGCCTGGACAGTTTCCGCAAATAATAGCCAAATTCGCGCAAGGTGTTAGCGTAAACCTGCTTTGATATGCCGGTCCTATGCGCTATGGCAGGGGCACATCATTTTTAGGAGCTGCCTCGATGTCTGCATCAACCGATACCAACCAGAAAACACGTAGTGAAACCGACAGCTTTGGTCCATTGGACGTGCCTGCCGACAAATATTGGGGGGCTCAAACCCAGCGGTCGTTGATGAACTTTCCAATCGGTTGGGAAAAACAGCCCGTCGCGATCGTGCGCGCGCTTGGGGTGATCAAAAAGGCCTGTGCGCAGGCCAATATGACTTTGGGCAAACTGGACGCCACTCTTGGCGATGCCATTGTGACAGCGGCAGATGACGTGATTGACGGCAAGCTGGATGATAATTTTCCGCTGGTGGTGTGGCAGACGGGGTCCGGCACCCAATCCAACATGAACGCCAACGAAGTGATCGCCAATCGCGCCATTGAAATCCTTGGCGGCGAAATTGGTTCCAAAGACCCGGTGCATCCGAATGATCATTGTAACATGGGTCAATCCAGCAACGACACTTTCCCGACAGCCATGCACATCGCCACTGCCACCACGGCCCGTGACGTGCTGCTGCCCGGCTTGCGTACCTTGCACGCTGCCCTTCAGGCCAAAGTCGAAGAATTTGACGGCATCATCAAAATCGGCCGCACCCACACGATGGATGCGACGCCATTGACATTGGCGCAGGAGTTCTCGGGCTACGTGCATCAGGTCGCGATGGGCATCAAACGCGTCGAGGGCGCCTTGGGGCGGATTTATGAGTTGGCACAAGGTGGCACAGCGGTTGGCACCGGATTGAACACGACACATGGCTGGGCCGAAATGGTTGCCGCCAATATGGCAGTGATTTCCGATCTGCCCTTTGTCACCGCCCCCAACAAGTTCGAAGCGCTCGGCGCACATGACGCTATGGTTGAAATGTCCGGTGCTTTAAAAACCGTCGCCTCTTCGCTTTATAAAATCGCCAGCGACATCCGCATGCTGGGCTCTGGGCCACGCTGTGGTCTGGGCGAATTGATGTTGCCCGAAAACGAGCCGGGATCGTCCATCATGCCAGGCAAAGTGAACCCGACCCAAGTCGAAGCAATCACGCAGGTCTGCATCCATGTGATGGGCAATGACGCGGCCGTCGGTTTTGCCGGCTCTCAAGGGCATTTCGAACTGAATGTGTATAAACCGATGATGGCGTATAACGTGCTGCAATCCATGCAGTTGCTTGGCGATGCCTCGGCGACATTCACCAAAAACTGTGTTGTCGGCATTCAAGCGGACAAAGGGCGCATTGACCAGTTGATGCGCGAAAGCCTGATGCTGGTGACAGCATTGGCACCAGAAATCGGCTATGACAACGCCACAAAGGTTGCCAAAACGGCCCATAAGAACCGTACCACCCTGAAACAAGAAGCCATCGCGCTGGGATTTGTGGATGACGAGACATTTGAGCGTGTTGTGCGCCCAGAGCAGATGATCGGCCCCAAAGACTGATGGCGGATGTCGCAAACCTGAACCGCGCCCGCAAAGAGCGGGCGCGTGACACCAAACGCGCACAAGCGAATGAAAATGCAGTGAAGTTTGGCCGCACCAAAGCCGAACGCGTGGCCGAGGCCGCGCTGGAGGCCAAGGCTTGCAAAATGCTGGACCAGCACGCGCTGGATAAGGAATGACAGCACGCCCCAAAAAGCATTCTCTGACCCTAAAGGGTCATCGCACCAGCGTGTCGCTTGAAGACGAATTTTGGGATGCATTTCGGGAAATTGCAGCAACCAAAGGCCAACCCATCAACGTATTGGCCGCCGAGATTGATGCGGCACGCGGATTGGAAAGCGGCTTGGCTTCGGCCATACGGTTGTTTGTCCTGCGCCATTACAGGGCCTGACGGGCAGATTGCCACGCTTACGGTGCCGTGAGACAGCAAAATCCTTTGAAAGGATTTTTCGAAAAATCTTGGTCCTGCCTTAAGCCCGCTTTATCACTTTCAACCAAATCCCATCCTTGGATCGCAGTGTCAGATGCGCAATTGGCACCGCTGGACGCTCTTTCACCAATTCAAACCGATAGGCCCGCACCAACATGGATAGGATCAGCGGCCCCTCAAGCATGGCAAATCCAGACCCTGGACAAACCCGTGGGCCTGCTGAAAACGGGATATAAGCATCGCGCATACACTGTTTGCCATCCTTAGTGTGAAACCGGGTTGGGTCAAATTCATCTGGCCGATCCCAGATTTTTGTGTGCCGGTGCAAGTGCCAGGCAGACAAAATGACCTGCGAGCCCTTTTTGATGTCACGGTTACGAAATTTCACAGGGCATGCCGCCTCGCGCACAGTTGCCGGGACGGGCGGATAAAGCCGCATGGTCTCACGAAACACGTCGCGCGATATCCGCAGTTTGCTGACCGCCGAAAAATAGGCAGTCTCGGGATCAATCATTTCCAGCGCCTCGGTGGCAACCTTTTCTTGCCACTCAGGGTAAAGCGCCAACATATAGAGCGACCACGCCAATGCCGAAGCACTGGTTTCATGTCCTGCCAAAAAGAAGATCGCCACCTGATCAACCATTTCTTCGGTGTCAAAACACTTACCTGTTTCGGGATCCGGCGTGGTCATGATCTTGGTGGCCAAATCATCTGGTGCCGTGCCCGCGTCAATCGCCACGCGGCGCTCAGACGTCAGCTTTCGGATCAATCCGCGGATAACCTTGGCCGTCTCTTTGCTGCGTTTGGAGGCAAAACCCGGCAGCCATTTGAACCGTGGCAACAGCGACGACATATTGGCAAAGGGCATCGAGCGTTGATAGTCCTTGAACTCATCAAACACGCCTGCCGCCGTCTCATCCGTGATCGGCAGCGAAAACAATGTGCGAAAAATCACATCCGCTGCCACATGCGAGGTGATGCTCTCAACCTCAATTGGCCCCGCCTCGATCTGCCCCTCCAGACGATCAACCGCCGCCACCGCTGAATCCCACATTTTGGGAAACACTTCACGCAATCGCCCCCCCTCAAACGCCGGATCAACAATGCGGCGTTGATGCGCCCAGTCTTCGCCGCTGGACAAGAACAATGAATTGCCCAGCAGTGACGCCAAACCATCCCTTATCCGGGTCGATTTTGGAAATGTTGTCAGGCTTTCTGCCAGCACTGTTTTCACCAACTCTGGCTGGTTCACCATGTAGGAGCGAAAAAACGGTGTGCGAAATTCAGCCATCCACGCGCCATAAAGGTGCTCTGGTTGGGCTGACAGAACATCTTTGCGAAACAGTTTGGCGTGCTGCAACAACGACACATTGCGTGGGCGGGACTTGGGTTTTGGTGGTAGGGTCATGGGCTTGTCGATGTATAGGGTGAGGCTGACACGTCGATCCGTGATTTGGACGGTTGGCGGTCCTGAAAACGGGCTTGCAAGGTTGCAGAACCCGCCGTGATTTTGAAATAATCATAGTCGCCGGGGCGATCAAATGCACACATGTATTGAAAATGCAGACGAAAGAATTTCCAACGCAATTCAGCCCATCGTTGCGGTGATAACGTCTGGGTAAACGCTGCGGACAACACCAGCGGCCAACGCTGTCCTTCAACAGCCACACCAGACACTGCCACCGGATCACACAATGCAAACGCACAGCCATCCCCAGGGGCCGTGACATCAACCCAAGTCAGATCATCACTGCACGACAGATACTGTAAATCCGCCCGCAAACGATAGGCCCGTGGTAAGAACGACACCATCGGGACCACCTGCCCCAGCGTCAAAAACCCAAGCGACGGGCCGTCTTCATCCAGCCCCCCTGCGCGCAGTAAATCGGCCAGCACCGAAACCCCGATATGCGCACCAGACGAATGGCCCACGACCAGAACTTCGTCCACATCGCTGTCCAAAGCCGCAGCAATTTCGGCGCCAAACTCGGCCATTCGCGCCTCAAGTTCCGGTGGGCTCTCGCCCTTGGAACGAGCCTCATAGGCGTAATCATGCATCAAATAATAGGCGAACAGCTTGTTATCAATTTTGCGAAACCAGCGCAGGATCAACACAATCAGAGGAAAGGCCAGCGTCCAACTGAGCAATCGCGCAACGGTGGGCCAATCGACCACCAGTTTGATCAACTTGGCCAGCATAGCCCCCGCAAACCACGCCACCAGAACAGCCACCAGCAATTGCAACAACAACATGCCAATCGGGTAAAGCGCCGCAATCACCGGCCCTTTGCGCAGCCACATCAAACGGCGCAGCGCCCCCGATGCAATATAGGTCCAAGCCGTGCGCGCCAACACCAGATAGGTCTGCGGAATATTCAAATCCATCGAATCCTTAACGATGTCGGACCAGACCAGAACCTCGAAATCAGCCTGCGCGCGGGTGCCGTCAATCGCACTGTCCACATGCCAGCCATAGCGCCCGCCGCCCGACGTTGACCCCTCTTTTGGCGAAAGCTCGATTTTGTAATTGGAAATCTCGGCCTGTGCGGCACCTTCTTTGCGGTACAGTTCGCGATACCGACGCGGATGAATCGGATCATAGCCCGGAATGTAAAATACCCGCCGCTTTGACACTGTGTGATCTTCAACCTGCATAAACTGCCTCGTTACATTACACGGCCAGTCTAGCAAAACAATTTGACAAAACTAGGGCCAGTTAGCCGATTGCGCCAAGGGCGGGGAAAACCTCAAGCAGCCAGAACGAAAAGGCGGTGAAGGCGCCGGTGATCAAGGCAACCCCGACGGCAATCAACAGCAGCCCCATAGATTTCTCGATCACCCCCATATGGCGCTTCAAGCGGTTCATCACCCCGACGGCCCGCTGGATAAAAATCGCAGCCAGCAAGAACGGAATACCCAACCCCAATGCGTAAACCGCCAACAAGGCCGTGCCGCGCGTCACCGAGGCCTCGGAAGCCGCCATCGACAGGATCGCCCCCAATTGCGGGCCAATGCACGGCGTCCAGCCAAAGGCAAACGCTAGACCCAGAATATAGGCGCCAAAGGCCGAGCCCCCCCGATCGCCCGCATCCAGCCGCGCATCACGGTCCAAAAAACCGATCCGAAAGACGCCAAGGAAATGCAGGCCGAAAACGATGATCACAACACCGGATACTTTGGCAAAGATGTCCTGATTTTGTAAAAAAAACGCGCCAAACACCGAGGCCGTGAACCCGAGCAACAAAAAGATGGTTGAGAGCCCCAGAACAAAGAACAACGCCGGCACAATCGCGCCGCCGCGTTTGCCGGCCTCGCCCGTCATCTCGTTCATGGTCATACCGCCCATATAGGCCAGATAAGGTGGCACAATGGGCAACACACAGGGCGACAGAAACGACAAAAGCCCCGCCATCAAAGCCACAAACATTGCGGGCAACAGGCTTGCGTCGATGATTTCTATTCCGAACATTTGGGCCTCAAGTGTTGTTTCGACCTGTCTACGCCATGCTGTGCGCCACGTCACCTGCTGTAATGTCACATTTGCGTGGACTTGGCGCAGTGGCCGCCCTATCCAAGCGATATGGATTATGACGAAGACATTGACGCCCTTGGAATGCTTTGCCCCTTGCCCGTGTTAAAGCTGCGCAAACGCTTGATGGGGCATGAAACGGGGGCTGTGGTGCGCCTGTTGGCGGATGACCCCGCAGCCGTGATTGATGTGCCGCATTTTTGCAATGAACAGGGGCATGTTTTGCTGGAGCATTCAGATATCGCGCAAGGTCGCGCCTATCTGGTGCGCAAAGGCTAAAACAAAATCAAGCGCAAGGCCGCCGCGAGGGCCGAGACGCGGATCAACCACTTGAATACCTCAATATTGATGTATTTCAACAGCTTATAGCCAGTAATTGCCCCAATCACGATTACCGGTAAAAATGTCAGGTTCAGCGTCAGCGAGGGCGTCGTGATCAGGCCAAGCTGCGCGGCGACGGGAACCTTAAGCACATTCAGAACCAAAAAGAACCAACTGCGGGTGCCGACGAACGCGGCCTTGCTCAACCCCATTTGCAGCAAATATACCCCAAATATCGGCCCCGCAGCATTGGCCACCATCGAGGCCGCGCCCGCCAACACACCGGCAATCGCGGTCATCACCGGGCCTGACATATGCTTGCGC
>Ga0209633_10002563_pt1 | contig 17430 bp, 16 predicted proteins | sample Cruoilmetagenom1_FD_187290 | JGI IMG/M metagenome (GOLD analysis project Ga0209633, IMG submission 187290) | Oil polluted marine microbial communities from Coal Oil Point, Santa Barbara, California, USA - Sample 1 (SPAdes) (version 2) | ecosystem: Environmental > Aquatic > Marine > Oil seeps ... | reverse complement strand
CAGGTGTGTGATTGCACACCTCTTTCCTGTGTCAGGTGTGTGATTGCACACCTCTTTCCTGTGTCAGGTGTGTGATTGCACACCTCTTTCCTGTGTCAGGTGTGTGATTGCACACCTCTTTCCTGTGCCAGGTGTGTGATTGCACACCTCTTTCCTGTGCCAGGTGTGTGATTGCACACCTCTTTCCTGTGCCAGGTGTGTGATTGCACACCTCTTTCCTGTGTCAGGTGTGTGATTGCACACCTCTTACACACCTCTTTTGTTTACTTTCCCTATCACGCCAGCTACGGAAGAGAGAAGGCATGGAGACCAGTGTTGATATCTGGGCGACGCTCAGCGGGATGATCGCAAATGCCCGTACAATAATTGTCGCATTTACGGTTTTACTTGGGATCGGGATGGTTGTTCTTGCTGTTGTTAAAACACAATCTTTTTTAAAAACAGTGATTGCAGCTGTGCTTGCTGGATTGTTGATCTGGGCGGTCAATAACCCTGAGTTTCTCGGGGAAACTTTCGAGCGGACTGTGATTGAGAGTGAAAACTCAGGAACGACGGGGAACTAGTAGGGGAAAAAAATGGGAACAGAAGAAGATGTAATTGTTGGTACGTATACGAAAGCGAAAGATTTTCAGCCGGTGATTGCCAATATTAATGATGTGCGGTTGCCGGGTGGGCCGTGGACACGAGCACAGTTTACGGTAACTGCAGGTCTTATGCTTTTTTTGTTATGGACGCGATCTTTGTGGGCACACTTTGGGTTTTTGGTCAATGTGCTTCTCGCTGTGGGTATTCCTGTTTTTGTGGGATGGCTTGCGCGTGCGCAAAAAATTGAAGGGCGGGACCCGCTTGGATACTTCCTTGGACTTTTCTCGCTATTCACAGCTCCCGGTCGGGGGATTGTGCAAGGAAAACCTTGGCGGAGTCCACGACCGAGACGCCTGGGAGGAAAGGCGTTTTATGGGAATCCTGGGCGGTGGAGCTAATGCGCATCCCGATTCGCCATATTTTTGACCATCTCCTTTTCACGAGAACTGGAGAATGGTGGGCAGTATATGAAGTGTTTCCCGGATCTTTTCAGCTTTTGTCATCAGAGCAACAGCTGCAAACACATGTGGCAATCACACGACTTATGGGTGTGCTACCTGATGAAACGCAAATTTTATCGGTATGCGATCCTGTGTCACGAGTAGCGCTGGCCGAACAAATGAGTATAGGAGTGGATACGGAGAATGCTGCTTGGCAGCGGGTTCTGGAACAGGTATTAGAAACGCAAGCGGGAGCAACGTTTTATCAACGACGCTGGTTTATTGCAGCGTGTATCCAAAAAACGACCATGCGAGGAGCACAGAGGGCAGGATTCCAAGAGATCGAAGAAAGTTTCGGACTTCCCCCTCGTCCCGTGCAGAATACCTTGCTGTATTCAATGCGCGACCGTGCCGAAGCCCTCCAAGCAAAAATGAACGCGCATATTCGCGTGGCTCCTACGGATTCTGCCGTTATCCGCTGGCTATGGGACCGTGTAACCCGTCGGGTCGTGGATGAGCCTCCTGCCTCTTCTTATCGTGCGGTTCGCAAAGTTGAGTCCTCGGGACAGGTTTCCTCGGCCTGTGCAGCAACCGCGCTTTGCGAAGCACGGTTGTTTGAAGGTGGAAGAGAACGGTTCAAGTCACCGTGGGCATGCCGGTACGTTGAGATCGAGACTGCCCAGGGTACCGGATATCTCACTACCCTGGCTGTGTCCGGACTGCCGGAAAAGTGGCGATATCCCGGAAGTGGCGGTTGGCTTTTCCTCGCGGAGGGAATGCCCTACGGTGTGGACTGGGCCGCGCACCTCCACAAAATTCCCAATGTCGAAGCCCGCTACAAAGTACGAAAAAAAGACCAGAAGCTGGGAATGCAATACGCGGAATATCGCGAGGAGCTATCCGGAACACCAAGTGAGCTTCTGTCTGCGCATGGGGTAGCACGCGAACTTCGCGAGAAACTTGCCAGTACGGAAGGAGATCTCCTAGAAGTTCTGCTGATTTGTCAGGTCTGGGGACCGGACCCGAACGTGCTGGGCAATCGGGCTGAGGCTTTCCGAAGTGCTGCGGCTGCCTGGGACTGCACTGTGCATCCCCCTACCGGGGAGCAAACCAGTTTCCTGTCGTCTGTGGCTCCGGCCGGCCGGTCGAAACGGAAAAAAACTACCGGGGCCTACTGGCAATGGATGCTCGGGGAGGGTTTCGCCGCGTGTGAACCATTCGCAGGAATCGATATTGGAGACCCGTATGGGTTTTTTCTCGGTCACAATGTGCTGAGTGGGACCTCCCGGCCTGTATTTTACGCTCCCGAATGGGGGCCCACAGTTGCGAACCGCTCTGGCTGCATTGGCATTGTGGGTGATCCCGGAAACGGGAAAAGTTACATGACCAAACGGATTGCGCATGCCATTGTGGCGCGTGGTGGTATGGTGGTCGCGCTTGACCGTACCCAGCTCGGCGAATACGTCACGTTCGCGAATGCGGTTGCCGAACATACCGGTCGATCGGTGGATGTGGTCAGTCTTGGTGCGGACAGCAATGCCTGCGTCGATCCCCTTCGGCTTTTCCCGAAAGACGAAGCTATTTCCGCCGCGGCCGCAGTGTGTTGCATGCTCACCGGCGCGATCGCGACTGATCCGAAAGCTGTCGCGATCGAAGAGGCTGTCGCGGCCGCGGCAGAAAGCCCTGATCCGTCGCTCAGCCTTGTTCTCGATCATCTCGAACGTAGCGCACAAAATGACACCGATGCGGAAAAAGCATTTCGGGCGTTACAAGCCTATACGCGTCGCCCGTGGGCACGAAGATTGCTCTTTGAAGGCCATCCCGTCAACATGACGGATGTTGATCTGATGGTATTACACACACCGGGGTTACGCCTCCCCGAACGCGACAGAGAGAGCCTCCCCGAAGAAATCCTCTCTCTTACCATTCTTTACCTTGTCGCAGCGCTCGCCCGTTATCTCACGTGGCGTGATAACGACCGGTTTGCGGTTCTGCTGAGCGACGAGTGCTGGTCGCTGCTTGCAAACTCACATGGTCGCGCGTTGCTCCTGGAGATTATACGGGACAGCCGGAAGCACTGTGCGGGTGCGCTTTTGTCTACTCAGCATCCGGGAGATTTCCTTTCCCAAATGGGAGATGGGCGAGTATCGGATCTGTTGGGAGCAAAATTTGCTTTCGGATCTCAAGCACCATCGGCAGCGAAACAATCCCTGGAATTTATGGGCCTGGAACCGACTCCATCCCATGTGCAGCTTGTCACCGAACTACCGAATGGGAAATGCCTGATGCGTGATACGACAAGGCGGCTTGGAGTGGTAGAGATTGCCGCTGCTGACGAATCACTGCACCAGGCATTTCGTACCGATCCTGAAAAAGTTATCTAACGTGAAACGTTTCTTTCGCCTGGTCTTTTTCCTCGGTCTGGTTTGCTTGTGCAGTCTCGTTGCCCCGGCTGCACAAGCGGACCCGTCACCGACGGGGCAAGAACGACTTGAGGAGATTCTGGATTCGGCTTGCAGTCTTGTGGGCGCTAGTGAATGTCCAACAGATGTGGATGTAGAAGAAATGGAGGGTGTGCTAAGGGACTATGAGCAGGGTCTTCTTACTGAGTTTCCTTCGTCTACCTGGGATGATCCCCCTGCGCCCCAGACTCCCCCCTCTCCTTCCGAGTTCGAGGAGCCGACCGACCAGGCTCAAAAGGAAGACTACTCACGCGAAGAAGAATGGCTAGAGGAACAGAAGCGGGAACAGCAGTTATATCTGGAAACACAACGAAAGTTGCATGAGAGGGGGGAAGGAAGCGTCTGGCAAAGCATAGTCGGGAAAGATCTGATCGGGAGCTTCCCGACAAATAACTACACCCTTACATATGATCCGGGTGGCGCTATGGACTGGTGGCGACAAGTCGTCGGACTCATCGGGGGGTTTTTTTACACGATTGCTGCTGGTATCGCGGATCTGAGTCTACGCCTTCTACAAAAAGTACTCGAATTTGACCTTGCAGACTGGTTTGCCGCGCCGATGGGAGCGGTCGCCGCCAAGTTTGAACAGGGAATAGTCCAGCGGATTGGGCTTCGTCAGTTCTGCATACTGCTCTCGGTTCTGGTTGCCGCGCTAGAAATTGCCCGTGGATCGCTTACACGCGGTTTATTTGAGATATTGGTTTCAATGTTGCTAGCGACGGTCCTTTCTATCTGGATTGTCGCTCGGCCTGCTGGATTCGTGGAAGATGCGTTCCGTTTTTCCCAAGCGGTGGGTGATGGGGTCGCAGAAATCTCTCGTATGGAATGTGATCCGTATACGTCAGATTGCGCACCACCGCCTAGAACGGTGTGTAGCACTGCAGCGGCAAACGATCGCCATTACTGCGAGCTTATTGCGCTTCTCCACAAGTTCTTGATTGAAGATCCCTGGGATATTCTCAACTGGCGAGAGACAATTCCCCCTGATCACGAGTGCCGGCAGTACAAAGAAGAAATACTAACTAACGAGTATTTTGGTAAGTTCATTGAGACGTTCGGGCAAGTACCAGGGATTGATGGCCCTCGATACTGGATGGAAGGTATTCCCCCCTCGAAAACGGAATCGGGACCTGGTCGTTACCTCGACGATTTGGGCGCAATACTCACTCCCGGAGAACGTTCACAGTCACGTCCAGATCTTTGTAGGGAACTGGGACAACGGGCACATGATCCCTCTCTAAATCGAACCCTTGGTGTCATGCTCCTTCTTGTCGGTATGGTAATGACGGCTTTTCTCCTTGCTGTTTGCGCGTTCGCTCTTTTTCTCCTTCAGCTTACGGTTTTCGCCATGATCGGTGTGTTGCCCCTGGCGGCAGCTGTCGGTATTGCCCCAGGCGGAGGCCGACGAATGTTCTGGGGATGGGTCGCAACCCTCCTGCAAACCCTTTTCGGCATGCTTGGAGTAACCTTTCTACTAAGCATGATGGCTACCACGATGACCCAAATCTTCGCTTATGCAGAAGATGCTGGGATCTCCTTATTCTTGCGATTCGTTCTCCAGATAGGAGTGGTTTTTATTGCGATGCGGTACCGTAAACGTCTGGTGACGGCAGTCGCGTCGGGTGGACAAAAGATTGCTGCGACCTTACATCGGTTGACCGACCGCAAAATTCTCAACTCGCACCGCTATGGGCCAGGTGAAGGACAACCGGTCGGCTCCGGAGGATTCGTCCCTCTTCGTTCCGATACGCCTTTTGGTCTCCAGTATGTAGGAGCACGCCTGGGAGAAGCGAGTGTACGGATGGGAATGAAAGGCGTAAAAAAGGTTGGAGGAAAGGCCGTACAGACCGTTAAGGATCGTCACCACCCGTCACCATCGTCACCATCGTCACCATCGTCACCATCGTCACCATCGTCACCATCGTCACCACCGTCACCACCGTCACCACCGTCACCATCGTCACCATCGTCACCATCAATAACCGGCCCTATTGTGGGGCCGGATGGACAGTACTTGTTGGGGCCGGATGGGAAGCCCATTCGGGGGGAAGCGCAGCCCATTCGGAGGGAAGCGCAGTCCATTGCCAGGTTGTTGGGGCCGGATGGGAAGCCCATTCGGAGGGAAGCGCAGCCCATTCGGAGGGAAGCGCAGCCCATTGCCAGGTTGTTGGGGCCGGATGGGAAGCCCGTTCGGGGGGAAGCGCAGCCCGTTCGGGGGGAAGCGCAGCCCATTCGGAGGGAAGCGCAGTCCATTGCCAGGTTGTTGGGGCCGGATGGGAAGCCCATTCGGAGGGAAGTGCAGCCCATTCGGAGGGAAGCGCAGCCCATTGCCAGGTTGTTGGGGCCGGATGGGAAGCCCGTTCGGAGGGAAGCGCAGCCCGTTCGGAGGGAAGCGCAGCCCGTTCGGAGGGAAGCGCAGCCCGTTCGGAGGGAAGCGCAGCCCGTTCGGAGGGAAGCGCAGCCCATTCGGAGGAAAGCGCAGCCCATTGCCAGGTTGTTGGGGCCGGATGGGAAGCCCGTTCGGAGGGAAGTGCAGCCCATTGCCAGGTTGTTGGGGCCGGATGGGAACCCCATTGGTCCGGTGACGCCGCAGGGTCGGACGCGGAACTTCTCCGATACCCCGGAAAGACCCACAGAAAACCCTTCATGCGTTGGGGGAAACAGGTTTGTTGGTGGTCGGGGTTGAACGGGCGGCCTGCTAGGTGTAGTTCCCATCAGGGTTGTTGACAGCGTGTGATGGGGGGTTTGCCGCCGAGTGTGGTATGGGGTCGTTGGTAATTGGAGAAGTTGAGGAAGTTGTGGAGGGCTTCGCGTCGTTGGTTATTTGAATAGTAGAGACGCGTATAGACCCATTCTTCTTTGAGTGTGCTGATGAAACGCTCGGTCTTCCCGTTCGTTGCGGAGAATGCTTCGGTTTTGGTGTGCGGTTTTCAAGACCTGGCCCTCCTCCCGTCAACAACCTATTTGGGAATTATCCCTAGGCATTACACAACTAGATGATGCGTGTATCAAACCTGGTGGGGGTATTGTCAGGGTTTGAGGGGATAGGGTGCCATATTTCGCTGTGCGGGCCGTGTGTCGCAAGTTTTGAGTAACTTGTGATATGGCAGCCTATTTCCGGGGAGAGGATGCTTGTTCTTTGTGCGAGCTGGAGAAGACGCCGTATTTTTTTCTCTGTCGTCTCGGGTGGCTGGTCGCAGCAGACTGTAAGAATGCGGGGCCAGTTGTTATATGGGCCGGGGGTGTCTTTTCTGTTTGCGTCCCATGCTCCGGAATCGTAGTACTGCGCGTAGCGTTCGAGCTGGTCGAGAAGTCGTTGTGTGGATCGTGTACCTCGGTCTACCTCCACAAGATATCTGTCGCTTGCCCATTTTCCATCGGGATGAGCGGTTTCATAGTCGAGGACAAGGTCTGTGGAGAGAGTGCGTCCGTTTCCCCAGGTATGGTTCACCTCATGGGTCCACCATAAGGGACCGCATTCATCCCCTCGTTTTTGGGCAGCGTGAAAGAATTGAAGACCGACACTATTCGCGCATATCCAGTGGCTTGCGAAGCGATTGCATATGTTGTCTGCGGTGCAAGGAAATTTTTTTCGTGCGAGATCTGTCAGTTGCCATACCCCGACCAGTGGTGTTCCGATACGGGTGCATCTGACGTATTTTTCTTTTCCTTGTAGTGATTGCAGCACGTTTTGCGTGTCTGCTTTAGATAATTGCAGTAGTGTTGCGATATGAGTTGTTGTTAGGCACCCATGATGCGTAAGAAACTGCACGATTAGTTCTTTTCTTTTTCCAAGGATAGGAACAGTCATTTTTCCTGCTTTTTGGGATGCTCTTTCCGTTTAGCCAGGAAGAGTGGTGCAGGGATTACGGAGATGGGTAAGGATTTTTTGCCGGAAGTGGGGTTGAATGCCTTCGATGTCCGACTGGGACGGCGGGGAATTGGGGGGGGAAGGGGCCCTGGGAGAAGACGAGCGAGGAAACATTTTGTAAGGGTCGAGGCCAGTAACCGGAAAAGAAGGTAGACGTTTGCCGTCCATCTCGATTTGTGTCATTGCTGCATAGGAGGACAGGTCAATGATGTTTTCTGGGGACGTGTTGAGTTCGGCGGCAAGTGTGGCTGCTGCGGAAACTGATTTTGCCCGCCCCGCGAGGTAGGAGCGGTTGGCGGCAAGTGCAGCGGCAAGTTCGGAGAGCAGGGCGCTCCATTGTTGCGCTGCAAGTGTCATGCGGGCGCCGTATTTTCGGCCCTGGAACAGGATGGTGAGCACCATACTGAGTATGGCTTCTCCGTAGTAGGGGGCCTCGTCAAAAAAAATCCAGCAGGGACGGCGTTGGTTCTCGGGGATATCGACACGGGAAAAAAGCGCGCCCCGTAATTCTGCGATGACAAGACCTGCAAGGATTTTGCTCACGGGTCCGCTGCCATCGAGCTGGACAAGAACAATCTTTCCGTTATCGATTGCGTCGCGGAAGGAAAAAAGGTTTTCGGGTTGGCCAAGAAGTGCTGCTGCCCCTGGGTGTTTGCGGAGGGTGTCGTAGAGCTGTGTGAGCTGGGGGTCTTTTCTTTTTCCTGTCCGTGAGTTTGCCCAATACTCTTGTTCGGAGGGGGGGAGGAACCGGAGTAGGCTATCACGCCAGGCGTCTTGTTCGAGCCAGTCGGCCATCTGGAAAATGGTGGGCTGAAGATTAGGAGGCAGGAGTGCGCCGAGTTCGAGAAGCGCAGTGACGGTGTTATGAGTCGCGGTGATTTTTACCGCGGCACTGTCCGGCCATTTTCTCGCGTGTTGAATAGCAAAGGTGAGGTCTTGCGCCCGCTGTGCGATATCTGTGCGTGATCGTCCTGTCATCGCGAACGGATTCCAGGAGACGTGGGTTGCGGGCGCGGTTGGCGCGATGGAGATTTCCACGAGGTTGGCACTACTGGGAAGGAGTTCGCGTAGCAGCGTGAATAGGTCGCGGCCGGGATCGACAACAATGATACTTTGCCCGAGTTCCGCTAACGCGAGAATGCGTGCCGCCCATGTCCAGGTTTTTCCGCCTCCTGTGGGGCGGATTTCTGCCCCACAAAGATAGTCACGGAGCGGGAGTCCTACGATGCGAGGGCCGCCGAGGTCGTTGATGGTGCCGAGCGGTAAGAGAGGTTGTCCGTGTGACCAGGTGGGAAGACGCGTGCTGGCGAGGTGTTCTTGACGGAGGAGAGGGAGAGTGTTGTTGCCCTTCCCGGAGGGGGGACGCAAGAACACTGCTAGCGCGTCGAGATGCATTGTGTGTTTAGGGTGTTGACGCACGCGGTCGCGACGGGACACACGATGTCGCGTGCGGGCGAGGCTTTGTTCGCCTGCACGTGTTGTTGCGGTGAGTGCTTGTTGGAGGATTGTGCAGAGTTCGTTGGCACGGGCTTTGGTTGGGGCTGCTGTTTGGATCGTAAATCGCGCGGCGCAGAGCCCGCGCGTGTCTCTCTCGCGCAGGGTGCGCGCGAGAGAGACACGTTCTGGTTGTGTGGCTAACACGCCGGCGAGTGCCCGCTCGGCTTGTTTCCACACATCGGTTTCTCCTTGTTTCCTTTTTCCAGTCCCAGAGGTGTCATTTAGGAGACGTTGGAGTTGCCGTCGGCGTGTGCGTTCGGTCCGGGTGAGCGCACGCAGACAGAGTCGCACTTCGGCGTGTTCTGTGTCTGGGGTGACGTTCTCATGGACCGCGCGTGCGAGCGTTGTCCAGACATGCTCCTCGTTGCTGCTGGTCTGGTCGCATAGAGGCGAGACAGGTTTTCTTTTACACCAAAGGTGTATTTGTTTTGTTGTTCGTGCGATGTCGGGAAGGGGCAGGAGATATTCGGCGGGAAAAGCTGAAAGTCCTTCAAAGTGATGTCCGATGGTGGGCACGATGTCGGAGGGGGCGTGTATCCACCAGACCAGATGGGCTTTACCGTTGTGTCCGACGGTGGTTATGCCAACCTCGAAGGTGCGTCGTGTCGCGGGGAGGCGTCGTTGGCGTTGGAGTCGCGCGAGTGTCTGGGTGGCGAACGCGAGTGTGGCTTGCGGGGATGGTGCGAAGTGCTCGTTTGGGAGATAGATGACCTGGTGCGTTTTCGTCGTGTGAGTGGTGCGTTGTCGCCATACTGTCGTTCCTATCGCTGTAGCGAGGGGGATTGCGACCGTGGTGGGTGTCCAAAAGTCCACGCTGGTTCTGTCTCTCTGAAGAATTTTTCTTTAGGTTTTCTCTTTTTAAAAGGCCATCAGAGAGCCCAAAACGCGGGTTTTTTTTCTTTTTTCTTTTCTGCATGCGGGATTGGAAGGCGCGGAGGGAGCATTTCCCCCGCGTGCTGTAAAAGTATGCATACATAACTATTTAAATTTTTTTGGAAAAGGCAGGAACCTGCCTTTCGGTGACGTATGGCAAAAAAGGGATTAACTGCAACATAACTTAGCAATGGGGAAAAAGGATATGTTACGGACCAGACTGAAGCGGAGTCTCCCTCGCTCATATCTTTTGCCAGTCCTTCTTGGTCTTTTCGCATTCATCGCGAACTTTTTCTTTCTCTCTTCTACCGGAAAAACAGAAGAAATCGCGATACTGACCCAAAAGGTGCCATCGGGAGGCCAAATCACACCAGACAAGATCAAATATGTTCTGGCATCGGGGGAACAACCGTTTCTTGATCTATTTTTGACTCCTCCCCAGATCGAAAAAGGCGGACCCTATACCGCGCTGACTTCTCTTGAAAAGGGAACGCCTGTTTCACGTAAGAGCGTGACTCCGGAAGGTCACTATAAAGCCAAAAATCCGGATAGTGTCGGCTTCCTGGATGTACGCCCGTATATAGCAGCAGTACTCGAACCTGGCAGCAGAATCGATGTGGTGTCACACTCACGGGACCCATCTGTGCCGGATCTTGTCCTACGTGGTCTCCTTGTTGTGGGGGCGGGAAACAACCCCGACAAGGGAGGGGGATTCACGAGCGGTCCCTCACGAGAGGTCCCTATCGCTGTCGGAGTCGCTCCCGGAAAACAAAGCGATTTCACCGAGATCCGGGAAAGGCCGTACGAAGTTTTTCTCTCGGCTGAGGTACCCCCGAAAAAACCCACTGGCAAGAAGACACCTCCCAAAAAAGAAGACGCCACACCATCAAACCCGCCGGAGGAGTCTGACGAGAAAATAAACGGAGAAACCGGAGGAGAGAAATGACCTCCTCGAAGCCTGCAATCAGGATTTCCTGCGCTCCAGGAGAAGGCTGGGTGGAGGCTACAAAAACCCGTGAGGGAATAGAGTGTGTGCCCTTTCCCGTGGGAGGCGACTGGAAGGCATGGCAACAAGACGCGCGGGAAGGCCAGTGGCCGCATGCAAGGATTGGCCCCCTCACGTCATTCACCTCTGATGAAATTGTGTCTCTGACCGATCTAAATATTCTTCCCTGCGCTTTTCATGCAGCTACCAGTACAGATTCCCCGGACGACGATGTTTTGCGAGATGTTTTGCGATCGCTAGAGACACACAATGGTCTCCTCTACCCTGTTTCTGAAGTTCCACTGACTACTTCGGACTTGCAGCAATTCTTGACACAAATCGAAGATCGCCTCAATGTGAGGACCGAACCGGCCAATTCTTCCTCCCACGTAGAGAACGAACGCGTATCTGATGACGCGCCGTTAGGAAGAGGCAAAATTATCCTGGTGGCAGCGTTTTCTGGCGGTGGCGGTGGGACAAACCTGGCGATTGCGCTTGCGGACGCGCTTGGTATTAACCATTCCCGCGATGGCACAACCACCTATGTCGACGCGAACGTGGGCTCCGCATGGGGAGCGCAACGACTATCCATGCAATATGAAAATACCGAGTCACTGTTTTCTCTCGCGCAAGCGGACGCGGGAAAAGAATGTGTAGGGACTCCTCACCCGCACGGCACGTTTGACGTCATTGCAGGATTACCCCCGCAAGGAGATCCCCAGGCCATACGTCAAGAGCGTGTACTTCCCGCCATAAGAAAAATACGGGCCGAACGCGGGGATGTGGTGATTGATGTCGGCCTTTTCGGGAACCGGACGTCGTGGGTCACGTCTCTTCTGGAAGATCCTACCTCCGAGCTCATACTTGTGGGGGACGCTGCGCGGTATGCGCATCTGGTCAATCTCTTACCTGCAGTGAGAAAAGAACGGAAAGACGCCCTCCCACCTTGGATAGTGGTGAATCGGATTCTGCCTCAGGGGTCCCGCACGCTGCCGTTTACCAAACGGGAAATCGAGCACGCCCTTGCCACCCTGCCTAACGGGATTGTTGACAGAGAGCGTTGCTTTTATGCGGAAGAAGATCCAAAGGTTCGGACGGCTGACTGGAATGGCACGTTGCCTCCGTCGGTTTGGTTTGCGAGCCAAAAACGACACTGGCTCAGGAAACTCGGAAGGTTAGGGAGGCATAATCCTTTCGCATGGAAATGGATGGTCGCGGATTTGATCGCAGCACTTGTCCAGGCGTTCGGGCAGGCAGAAATTGGAGAAGAAAATGTCTGATTCTTCTCCGAACGGTGTACGGGAGCAGGCAGCTGCAGTTCTGAACTCGTTTCCCCCCGGTGGCGCTCCTTCGACAGAAGACGTTGTCGAAGGTATTGTTCGCGATTTCCAGAAGAAGAAGGCTACGGATGGTCACTGGGATTTTGCCGATCCTGCAGGCGAGATCGGCGAGACACTTGCGTCACTTGATGCCTATGGGCCTTTGACCCCGCACTTGCGAGACACTGAGGTCCAAGAGATTCAGGTTTCTCCTGCGGGGATGTATGTGACGTATCGCTATGCGGGCGGAAGGTCTTGCATGGTGCCTTGCAACGCAGACGATGCCCTACGGGGATGCGTCAAACTGGTCTATGAGGGAGGGGGAGAATGTAGTCTGGAGCAGCCACTACCTGTTGTGGGACTTCAGGTCTATGACACCGAGATGCGTGTTGCCGGCATTCTCCCCCCGGCATCAGCAGAACCTTTTTTTGTTATCCGCAAGCAGATGACGCAAGCCGTTTCTCTGGAGCAGCTTGTGTCCTGGAAGACGTTGACTCAATCGGCCGCAACATTTTTGCGTGCTGGAATACGTAGTTGCGGTATTCGTCTTGTCATCGCCGGTCCACCGGGATCGGGGAAAACCACGCTCCTCGCCGCCCTTCTCCAGCACATCAGGCCAGAACACATGCTTTTTTGTATTGAGGAGGCTCCCGAATTACCTCGGCACGAGCCAAGCCCAACACGAATTCGCGGACGTGCCGATGAGCGGAATCCTTCTCTGACGACATATCGGCTTGCGCTCCATGCCCTGCGTATGAGCACGCGAATGCTTGTCCTTGGGGAAGTCCGCGGGGATGAAATGTCAACGCTTCTCGCTGCTGCCATGCAAGGAACAGGCGTCGCGACTACGATGCACGCCAATAGCGCGAAAGAGACCGTCCCGACGATCAGCGTCAAAATCCAGCATGCTCAACCGAATTGGCAGCCAGAAACCCTTGACCGTGACCTTTCTCGGTCACTCCAGCTTGTGGTCTACATGCAAGACTTTCAGGTTCACACTATCGGGTGGGTCGTCTCTCATTCAAGTCCCGTGCAAGTTCTTCCTCTTTTTGTCAGGGAAGGACCAGATGATCCCCTTGTTCCCGAACAAGTACTTCCTCCGGAAAAAAACTTTGTCCGCATGATAGATGAGATTTTGGCGGGCGAGGGGACATGCTTGCAGACTCTTTTGAATTGCACGGGGGGGCGATCCTCATGAGCATGACGCTGGCGCTCCTCGGGTCTGTGCTCTTGAGTAGCGCGGCCTATCTGGCGGGAGCGGTTTTTCTGGATCTCCATCCGCTTCCTGTCCTGGCAACAGTACGAGATGTTGTGCGTGTTTTTCTTGCCCGGCAAACCCGGCACTTCGCGGAAGCAGGACTCGCAATTCATCCTGTGGGATTCGCTGGGCTATGTCTGCTGGTAGGAGGCGGCAGTGGCGTGTTGTTCTGGCACATCACTGGCGTCTGGGCATTGTCGCTTGTTCTCGGGATAGAAGTGATACTCGCTCTATACCGTCGTGTGCAGCGTGCCCGTCAACGTCGCCAGGAGTGTCTCGGCGAGATTTTCCCTGACGCGCTACAGGGCGTCGCGGATCTCACCAGAAACGGGGTACCTATCCATCAAGCGCTCCTCCGTCTGTCAAAAGAAGGCGCTCCGGACACTCAACAAATTTTTGAACGTTATCGGAAGCTGCAGCAACATTATGGCGAGCCCGATCGTGCGCTGATGATTCTCCAGCAGGAAATTGGCGGTCCTACTGCCGGGCGTGCGCTGGACGCCTTCCGCACATGCGCGCGATACGGTAGCGCGAGAGTCATTCTGCCCGCGGTGGCTACCTCTATCCGCGAAGGAATACAGAACAATCAGGAAATACGCTCCGCGAATTTGGAGAACCGTATGGAAGCAGGGGTTGTGCGGATTATTCCGCTGTTCCTGTTCCTGATTCTGGTGTTACCGATCGGTGACATGCGTGCCTACTATCAGTCCCCTCAGGGGACCATTGTCATTTTTGTGTGCGCGGCTTTGCTCGGAGTGGCCTATTGGGCAGCACTCCGGCTTGGACAAGTACCAGAAGAACCAGAGATCTTCTCCTCCCGAACAGAGGAGGCGGCGTAATGGATACGCTTTTTTTGTGGATGCTAGGCGCATCCATCTGTAGCGGTCTTGCAGTCGGTTTGTTCGTTCTGTGGGTCAGTCCTTTTCGTACCCCTACCCGTCTGCACGCCCGCTCCGCCCCCTATACACAGGTAGCATGTAACAAACTCGGCGTGTTGCCGAGGAACCCTTCTGCGGTTGTTTTTCTCCCTCCCCTCTCCCTGCCGATGCGGCTCGTCGGGAGAATCTGCTACCCCCTTTTCGGGCGTGTCCCCTTTTTGGCCGACCAGTTTGGTATTGGCCAGAAAGGAGAAGAAAATGTGGCACTGCGGCTGCGTCAAGCAGGAAAAAACCCGGATCTTGACCAGTATCGGGCAACACAGATGCAATGGTCTGTTGTCCTGGCGGGCATATTCGGGATTATCGTGTATGTCGGAACCGCAGGTTCTTTGTTTTTGGCGTTACTGTTCGCAGCTTTGGGTTTTATTTTGGTCGCATCTTCACAAAGCGCGCGTCTTGATACCGCAATCGCGCGTCGTTCTGTCCGCATGGTCCGCGAGCTACCTCCGACCCTGACCGCAATCGCGACGCGCGCGTTCGCTGGGCAAACTTTGAACGTCGCGATTGCGGACATCACTCGCGACGGTGAGGGGGTTTTCCTCCACGAACTTCGGGCGGTTCTCGCGACCACACGACGCGAGGGAGATTTCCCTGACGCGTTCGGTCTTGCACGGGAACAGGCTGCCGACCCCACGGTCCAGCGGGTGTTCTCCCTTTTCGGGACTGCAGCGCGTTATGGCGCGACCGATTTTGGTCAGAAACTTATCGAGCTCGTGCAAGAGCTTGATACCAGGCGGGCGCGGGCAGCACGCGATGAGGCCACACGCCGGCGGCTGGGCATGGCAGTCATCACGATTGTTTTTATGGCTCCTGTGGTCGTGTTGATGCTCGCCGCACCGACCTTTTCGCTTTTTTACTCCTGATCAGCACCAGAGAAAAACAACATAACGACAGAGGAGACACACATGAAGAAGAACTCAACATCTCAGCGCTTCGCGCAGGATGACGGTTTTACCGTCGCGCAGGAACTCATGATCGTCGCGGTCGCTGCCATCCTCCTCCTTGGACTCTTCACCGCATTCAACAGGATACAGGGAGAGACTATCGAGGAAGTGGAAAAAGTTCTCGACCTCGATGCCACATAACGGTAAGAGCTTTTCTGGAGGGAGAAAATCGTGGCCTCTCCAAGAGGAGCCGCGGATGACGGCTTTGTTGTTCCAGGTGCCCTCGCCGCGTTCGTATCGGGTTTTCTGCTACTTGTCGTGCTCTGGCAGATCGCAATCCATGATGGGGCGAAAGCGAGCGTGCAACTCGCTTTAACCCGTGGAGTCGGGGAAGGCTCAAAAGTCGTGGATTGCATTGACTCCCCCACACGGTTCCGTATGTGTGATCCCGACAGTGCAGCTATTGCTGCCTGTGAAGAAACCATTCACCAGACGCTTGCGGTGGTCCTTAGCGGCACCCTTGGCGAGGGTCTTTCTCCCTCCTGCAGGATCAAGGGGGACATGATCATCGCAGAGACCGAAGTGGAATGGAACGCCATACTTCCCCACCCCACTATGCGGACACTCTTGAGCGCATCTGCAACGAAAGAACAAAAACCATGAAACGGGGCCACCCTCATGACGGAGGTTTCATTGCCCTCCAGATAATGGTGGGTCTCGCTGGGATGCTGATCATCGCGCTGGGGGTATTAACGCTTCCTGCGATTGTGCAACGTCAATCCATAGGACGCGAGATGGCGCGGGAAGCCGCCCGCAAAATTGTCCTCGCCCCGACCCAAAAAGCAGGGCGAGACAATGCTTTCCAGACCGCGGTCGAGATCGCGGAGAACCGCGGGATTGGGGAAGACCGTTGGCAAATCACAACAATTAAATGCACTGACAGTGAAGGAAAGTCTTGTGGCAACAGTCCAACAGTTCCCCGTGGGGCCAAGATTACTGTCACCCTCGAACTGAAGATCCCCACCACCTTCGGGGTGCCCTACACCTGGAGCGTCACCCATGAGGAAACGCGCGATCCGTACCACGGAGAAGGAGCATGACACGCCAACCCGAAAAAACCTACCAACATTTACCGCTTCCCGAGGATGACAGCGGGTTCATTGGACTCTGGTTCGTTGGACTCTGGTCAATTCTCCTTTTCGCGCTCAGTGGCATCCTCTGGATGCACTGGCAAACTTTAAATCAGTACACCGAAGCAACAGCAGTCGCGGACACGGCAGCCATTACCGCTGCCGCAGGAGGAATCGACATCGACGAATACCGTACAAGCCGCGGTGAAAATATCGTTCTCGACTCCTCCCTCACAGAAGAGATCGCCCACCAGGTGCTACAAGCGCACGGACGGGGACCAGACACCACCCAGGTCACAGTCGAAGGACAGACCGTGACAGTAATGATCTCTGACACCATAGATCCTCTTCTCTTGCAGGTTCTTGGCGTATCGCCGATCATTTTTGAGGTGCGTGGGACTGCAGTGCCAATGCAATCCGAGTAAGGAACAACAGGATGACTTCCCGCTCTCGCATCTTCCTCACCGCCGCTCTCGCTGCAACTGTCACCGCGGCTGCCTTTGTATTTTTCACTCGTGCAGACGATGACGATACCGGGAAGGTCTCCTCACCCTCACCTGAAGAGACCTCTCCGCCCACGCCTCTGGAGCCTCTCCCAACATTCGACATGGAAAACCCGGGCGAAGCTGTCCGGCAAATCGAAGAAGCACGATGGAACGCCCATAGATATCCTCATGACCCACGGATCGCCAACCCCAGCCTTTGGGGACTCTGCTCCTACGTGAAGAGAGCCGAAGAGGAGCTGCAAGAGATTCGCGAGACAGGATATCACCTTGTAACGCCTGCCCCTATTACTGATGTTTTTGTTCTAGCTGTTCAGCGGATAGGGGTCACCGCCGTCACGAAGGATTACCCCTCTTATCCAGACTGTGTACGAGATGATGTTGTGCTTGTCGAAGAGGAAAAACCGGCTGCACGCGTCTACGCATGTGTTGAGGGAAAAGAAAGGATTGCTGAAAACCGAAGCGGCGAGCAAATCCTCATCCCACCGTATGCCGAAGCTGGTCATTATCTCATAACCCGTACTAGGGGAGGCTGGCGTCTCCTGGATCTACGGTTCTCCAAGGTTGGAAAAGGTTGCTTTGATGAGTAGATTTCAGCGTTCTTATCGGTGGTTTTTCTGTTTTTTCCTTGCTGGGTTGATTTTTTTCTTTTGCATGCCATTTCAGGTATTCCCCGTATTCGCGG
>Ga0209633_10002559_pt1 | contig 17448 bp, 22 predicted proteins | sample Cruoilmetagenom1_FD_187290 | JGI IMG/M metagenome (GOLD analysis project Ga0209633, IMG submission 187290) | Oil polluted marine microbial communities from Coal Oil Point, Santa Barbara, California, USA - Sample 1 (SPAdes) (version 2) | ecosystem: Environmental > Aquatic > Marine > Oil seeps ... | reverse complement strand
AGTCAGCAAACTTGATCCACTCCCCAATAAACTTTTAAATTGCGGCCAGTAAATTGTACGTGTTTTGCCTGATTGTCTTAATTGTAGTGTAGAACCGTCTAGAATAGATGTTACTGGGTCATAATCGTCTGGATTCCCAAATTCCTTTTGAGCGTGAACACCTATTGTAAATAAAAGCAGTATTAAAATTATTTGCTTCATGATTTATCCTTTTAATTATTATCCTATTTGATAATTTCCTTTGTCATCTTGTATAACTAATCCTTTACTGTCTACCATCACATCTTCAGGTAATATTGATTTAGTTAAATCCACATAATCTGATGATTTAAATCTTATATCAATAATATCTTTGTAATCCGGCGTGTTGAAATAATCCGGTGTTACTTCTTGAACTCGAAAGAGAACATTGTCTCCTGCAGAATCCTTAAAAGGGAAAGCTTCTCTGTGTCTATAAAGAACTACATCTTTACCTAAATAACTAAGTAACTTATTTTCATTAGCAATTGATTCGCCCTCCTTATAAACATGAATTCTAACTATATAAAGCCAGTGCATACCACCTTTAATATGATTTATATGTCCGTTAAGTACACTTGGTTGTTCCTCATAATCATAAACCGGTCTATCGGTTAATATCTTAGCACAATCAAGATGAACTGTGTTAATACCACTCACAAATTTTGGTGCTGCAGTACCGTAATGCATTAAACAGCCACCTCATATTTTATTATGCTCTTTTTAGAAAGTTTATTAGTATCAACAAAATGGGAAAGTGAATTAAGGGCGCCATGATTATAAGGGCAACGAATATCTGTTATCGCGTGCTCCGAAATAGATGAATTCCTTTTATTCCTCAGCATTGATAATTCATTCCCCTCGAACGGATAAATAAACTTTTCCCCTTGTTTCGAGGACCACCCAATTGAAGGAGCAAAATCAGAAATACCTAAAGTATCTCCATCATCTGAATTTGGTTTTTGATATAAATACGCTAAATTTTTAATAGTAGTTAAAGTAGCTTTTCCTTCATCAATCGAGACATCCTCAATCTCTTCTAGATCATGCTCGGTGTCTGATTTATAAGTTGAGATCTCATCATTAAAATTAACTTTGTAAGAATATCCTCCGGGAGTAGGTTCTCGTTTAGTAGTAACTTTACTAAAAGTTAGATCCTCAGAAGGTGAGTAAACGGCCTCGGTTGCCCTAAAAAGCATTATTCTTTTCGGAGATCCGGTCTGAGAGAGATATACGGCCAGTCCAAGATTAGAGCAAATTTCTTGAAAAAGGTCAAAGGTATTTAAAACATTTGATTTGTAGTCTGACTTTAACTCAATATTTCCCTTTTTTGTTGCGACATTATTATTAACACACCACAACATGTCCTCTGAAACATAAAGGTCATTTATATAAATTTTATGGTTTGCCGAGGACCAGGTTATTTCCTCAATAAAATTATTTTCATTCTTTACATCCAGTCCGGAAGTCTCGAAAATAAATCCGGAGGCTTCACCCAAGCATGAAAGCAAATGAATTAATTGAACAGTAGCATATCCGGTCCCAATTCCAATTGGATTGTACTTTTTGAGATCGTTAGTATCTACGAAGTATGCATGTAGATCGTTGTGTGTTACAAAGTTTTTCTGCAGTTTATTTATTTTGTGTTGAACCGTAACATCATAAGCTCTTGTATCATGAATTCTTTTTACCCTTGAAACAGTGCCCCAGTAAAACGGATATGAGGAGTTGTATTCTTGGACAGTTACATCATCACCTTCACTCACATGGTTTGTCAATTCAGACAGACTTAAGATCAATTCAGACGCAATTGGAGTAAAATCACGGTTTCTGTTTACTACTGGAACCATTGTATCACGGATCAGCCAATTTGAGTAATCAACGTTATTTATCTTTAGACTAAACATCAGATAACTTATATCCGCTTTTTTTCATTCTGTTCTCGGATGCTTTTGTTTCAACGATTTTTGAACTTATATCGGGGGAGGAATTAATAACCTGAACACTCGACTTAGAATTTCTTACTACTTCCGTTAATGCTCCGATTCGGTTGTAAACATCACGTAAAATTTTATCAGTTGAAGCGTTACCAGTTCTTACTTGATTGGCCGGAGTAACATCCAGCCTCTCCCCACTTTGAACACCAACTATATAATTATCACGGTTAAATCCCGGGGGAACAGTAAAACCTGATACTCCGGAAGCAAATTTTTGGTAAGGTTGGATTGAAACACTTCCACCAGAATTAGTGACAGAGCCGCCTTTTTTTAGTCCAAATAGTTTCGAAACAAACCCGAGTCCACCAGAAGCAATTCCCAAAATTCCAGAAAATTGATCTGTGTCCAAATCATTAACAGCATCATGTATTCTAAGTACAGCTTGAAGCGCTGAATTAAAATAGCTGACCATTGTTTCACCATGAGAGCCCAACCCATCTAGAGCATATCCAAACTCACTAATTGAATTCATTCGTAGGTTGTGAATTTCCCCTTCTCTTCTTCTCTCCTCTTCCTGATCAGCTTTTCTTTTTTCAGCTGCATGTTTTTGAATATCGGATATTGTATTAAGTTTTTCTATTATGTTATCAAGAACTTGCTCAGCTTCTCCTGGAGCAGCATTTCCTAAGATCATATCATAAAATGCACCACTTGCAACATTGAAATCGCTAGAGGATAAATTTTGATGACTTTTTAAAAACTCCTCTATTTTAGTTTTTACACCCTCATATTCTTGCTCAAATTCAAGATTATCCGACTCAAGGTCAAAGTTAACTTTTAACTTTTGACTTAATTCCTTTTTAGGTTTTAAAAATCCCTCAAGCGCTGTTATTTCTGTATCAATATTTCTTATATCTACGACATCATTGGGCGTAAGTGTTCCACGTTTAGTTTTTAGTTCATCTCTTCTTTTTTCAATTTCATCAAAGCTGCTATTTAGAGCATCAAACAACTCCCCGCCACCTGACAGAACTTGAATTTTTGAACCGTCTGGTAATATTTGCCATTTTTTGCCAATTACCTTTTTGGTTTTTGATCTAGCTTTATCTACTTGGTCCTCAATATGATTTTCATCTATCTCAACATCAACCACTAGGTCAATAAGAACTTTATAAATTCCACCTACAGTACTTAAATAAGTTTCAATTGCACTTGCAGATTCATTGCTAATGTTTATTAGTGCTTTGCCAAGGTCGGCCTGGGCATCCTTTATTTTTTTCGTTTTTTGCGCAAGAACTTCTCCTGAAGTCTCTGCTATTTTACCAGTTTCTACCAGACGTTTATTCATAATTGCTGTTGCAGCATCTACACTTAATATTCTTCTTTCAACTGCGGATAAACTCGTTGATGCTTTCCCCAGCTTTTCATCGGCTAGTGTATCTATTTCCTTATTGAGTTCAGTTAAACTGATTCCAAAATTATCAAGCAACTCTGTTGATCCTCTAAGGACACCACCCAATATATTATTGAAAACCTGAAGTGATTCTGTCCCTTTTCTTACAGATTCCAGTCGAGCAAATTCAGCAAATGTTTTTAACTGATTTTTTGTTGCACCTAGGTCTAGTCCTGTTAATATTGACCTCATCAATTCAAAATCAGTAATTGTGTTGTTTGTTGCTTTGTTTAAATCATCTAACAAATGAGGATCATCCAATTTATTAAATGCATTCTCGACACCTTCAACTTTGGCGGCAAGCTTCACCGCTTCAGTTGTAATTTGTGTTATCTGACTTAAACCTACAGCAAAACCGAGTCCACCAACTATTCCTTTTGCACTACCAAAAACATCTCCAATTCCGGAGGTTGATTTCTTTATGCCATTTGCCCTTTGAGCAACTTTTTCAAGTGCTCTTTCTACAGACGCAAGTTGAGTTCTGGTTCTAGCTATACTGGCCTCATCAAATTTTAAGTGAATTTTTTCTTCAAGGCGTTGTTTTAATTTCCTATGAAGCTTTCTCACATCTGCTAACTTTAATTTGACTAGCCGATCATCCATCTGCATTCTAATATTACCTAGTTCCTTCTGCATTGCCTGGACTTCTTTCTTAGAAGCCGATTTCATTTTTTTGAAATCTTGTAGAATTTTGTCTTGAGGTGCTCTTACTTCAACCTCAGCTGCTCCCATTACAATTTTATCTTTAGTCATCAGTTCACCGTATCATTTTCTGGATAAAAGAAATTATATGCTTCAAGGGCTTCATTGTATTCATCAGCTTGAGTTTTTGTCCCAAACTTGCCTGAGATATGGGTATTGAGCATGTTAAATGCCTGCTCTAAACGGATAGTAAATTCACTAACACTTAATTTATTTACATCATCCCAATTCATTTTGCTGTATTCTACTACTAACTGAATTAAGTTGTTGTTGCTGATTTTTTCACCTTCGGATGTTTCGCGGGGTTGTTTCTCAAGATCGAACCGTATTTTTTCAACGAGTTCTCTCAGCCTACCTATCCCTAAGTTTTTATAAATATTCTCAATAGATAAAAGCTTATTGAGTTTTTTGTACCGGAATGGTCTTAATTGAAATGTTTTTCCACGAATAGAAAAATGGGGTAAACCTGATATATTAAATTGAAGTGCTTTTTGAAAAATTAATACGTTAAAATAAATTTCTGAATTTGCATTCCAGTTGATCTGTTTTTCTGCGAATTCATTATGATCAAATGCATCACCTATTGATCTTTCATGTAGGATGAGCTTTTCCCCAAATAACTCTATAATCTCGCCGTTGAATTTCATTCATAACCTATCTCTTTAAGTATCTGAGTGCTCATTTTCTGTTACATCACCATTGAACTTAAACCGGTAAGTTACTTTTACAAAACCCTTCCAATTTGCCGATATTGTTATTGAAACAAGAATTCCAGTTCCAACATCTTCTTGATTCGAAACAGTTCCTTCTTCATAAATTATTTTCAGAGACCCACTATCACCAACATTTAGCCCCATGCTTAATTTAGTAACACCACCTTGCCAAGTGCCATTAAAATCATATTTGACTGCTTCCTTAACCTGAATGCCTTTTTTGATTGATTCAACTCTAAAATTACCTGCTACTGAGATTCCAGTTGCGAATAACTGAGTAGCTGCTTCAGATAAGTTTCTGGATGGTGGAGCAACGCCCTTTTTCATCAACATATTAATTGATGATTTTCGATTTATAAAACCAATTTCTGTTTGAGTCCCATCTGTTCCGGATTCACCAACATCAATTTCAACTGGACTTTCTTCAAAATTCATGTCCATAATTTTATACTCAACACCGTTCAGGGTAAATGTCATATCCTTTCCTTTTACCCTTGAACCACTTGGCTTAAAATTACCCGAGAGTTCAACAACTCTTTCAGCAATTATTCCTTCACTTTCCTCTCCATCGCCGGAAGTGCATGAATCGGTAACATCCTCAATTTCCCAACTCTCATCATAATCTGCGTTTTGAAAACAAATTTCATTGCTGTCAAACTCTACTTTCGATACTTTGCCTTTTATATTAGCCATTATTTCACCTCAGCATTTTTTTTTTGGCTTTTTTTGAATTTTTGTTTTGTGGAGCTTTCCAGTCTTTTGGTGGATCTATATATCCCCCTTTAACAAAAGAAGAAATCATATCCTCTCTGATTTTAATTTTATCATCCTTCAGCTTTTCAGCTCCATAATAGTTGTATGGCTTTTTAAGTTTAACTTCAACTAACTTGTCACCTAAATTTTTCATTTTATATCCTATCTATCTAATTGAATTCTGTAAGTTCTTCTACCTTCCCAGCGTTTAGCAATTGATTTTCTTGGAGGATCTGCACCTAAATCAATGTCGTCAACTGTGATCGCCTTAAAGTTGGTCATAATAAGTGAATCCTCACAATCATTAAACCTTTCATCAAATTCTGCCATAACTCCGCTGAGGCGTGTACTACTAATTTTATTTTGACTTGAATCAATTGACTCATCCTTAAAATCAAACTGTATAATTGCATCAAGATGTTTACTACAAGAATCCCGATCTTTAATTGCTGAAACAAAAAAATAAAAGCAACATGGATAAGTAAGGTCTTCATCCCTTGGTAATTCATCATAGTGAACTCCCCCGGGACATGCAGTCTTGAAATCATTATTCTGAGTCCATAAATAATTAAATATTGCTTTTTGCAACTCAGTTATGCCATCTACTGCAGCCATTAATTCATACCAACTTTTTTAAGAACTTTTGGCATTGTTTCTAAAAGCGCAGGCACTAAATAGGGTTTAGCTTTCAGATGAACTTCTGTCACCAGGACATACATTACGTCAAAAGTATTATACCCTTGTTTTTTTCTGCTTCTTGGCCTTATAAGCAACGGATGTTCTCTGCCAGCAGAGTCTGGAGAAAGTAAAACCAAATCCGGGAAAACGTCTCTAATAGATTGATTTTCAGCAATTAGAGCTTTTTTAGCATCAGGATGAATAGGAATAGCTAGAGCTTTTGCTTTTTTTGGTTTTATATCTCCGCCCTTTTCTTGAATTGCCGCATACTGCTTATTAGCAATTATAGAGCACTTGAATTCTGATTTGTCTACTTCATGAAAAATTGATCCAGCTAGTCCATCCTGAGTTGGGCGGTCCGTCTTTCCACCAGCGCGCCCAAAATTATTTTGAACATTTTGAATTGCTTTACTTGAGACCATTGCTCCGGCAACATCTAAAAGCTGGAGAGTTTTCTCTCTACTGAGTTTCATTCCGGCATCTATGTTGAATTCAAATTTCATTAACCAACCGCTATATTGTTTAGTTTTTCGAGAATATTTTTCTCAACCTTATGTATTACATCTTTTATTTCACCAAAACGACCAACGTAATTAGTTTTTGTTTCTGCAAGTTCAACTTCAAGATCATTTACCTTTTCTTGATTTTTATCAGCTTTATCGTTCGCAGTTTTTAATTCTTCTTTCATGCTTTTATATCCTAACCCCAACAGAACAGTTATTACTCCAAGCAAACCATTTATTATAAACAGCACAATAGTTGTATCCATACAGCATTATTTTATTACTAAAAGAATAGTTTCAATAATTATTACTACGATGTAAATCCAACTCATTTTTATCCCAACTAATTTCGGAATCGGACTTGCTTCATTCCCAACCAAAGGACCAAGAAAATATTTACTTATCCCGTTTGTCAGAAATCTTAATCCATTTCCGAGGTTTAAAAGAATTCCTTTTTTTTTAGGAGTTCTTTTTTTCTTGGAGATAAATTCAAAATTATTCGGATCTCTTTCAAACCCTTCGCCATCATACAATTGATCAAACTTTACCTCATCCGGTTTTCCATCACCATCAATGTCATTGGGATCAATTTTTTCTTTTTCCTCAAGCTCAATATGGAATTTTGACTTACTCATTTTTAACAGCAATCTTGGTTAAGACATGACTTGATCCTAACAATATCCAACCACCCCCCAACTCCACTAATACTTTTAGTGCCTCAATTAACCATGGAGGCAAATTAAAATGGAAGAATCCAGAAAGAGCAAATATTACCATGGGGACCGCTGTTATTAGAGCCCCGGTCATTGTTTTTGTTTTGAAAAAAGCGACTGCTTTATCAAATTTTGATCTAAAATTACTTATGCCCAGAAATCCGCCAACGGTTGAAACTATTCCTACAATGCTGTTATACTCAAAATCTGGAAATACAAACATCACTAAGAAAGCTCCTACAAAAGCGACAATTCCAAATGCAAAACTTTTAAGATTATAAGTCATTTTTTCACCTATTTAATTGGTTTGTAAATATTTTTTTCTGGAAACTTATTTTTTGTTAACCATAACCGAACATCAAATGATGGACATGCCTTATTTGCAAATTGATTATGCCCGGCAATCTGTACATTTGGATGTCGGAGTATCATAAATCTCAGATAAATTATCATTGTTTGTTTTTGTGCTAGAGTTCTTGTGTCCTTTGGATACATATCCCGGCCAAGACCACCAGCATAAACTATATGTCTACTTATTGAATTCTGACCTTTAACTCCCCAGGTCATTTCTTCATTTTCTACAATATCGTTTTGATTAAAGTCTGTTAAATTTTCTAGTGTTCCATCAAGATGAATAATATCAGAATAACCAAGCCGAGACCACTTATTTTCTTTAAGATGCCATTTCTCAATATCCGCCCTAGAAACTTCTCTTCCTTCGGGAGTTGCTGTACAATGGAGAACTATTTTATCTAATTCTTTTGGCGTCATGGTTTAATTAACTCTGCTTTTTTATGATGATTGTGAACATTCTTGATTGGGACTACATTAAAAACCTCTCCAACATAGTCCAGGCCGGAAATAACCTTAACTTGATTTTTTTCTGTAAGAGTAACTGAAACCGGATAAGTCAAAATGTTATGTTTATATATCGTTTCAATTCCTCCGGACATTCTTTCACTTGGTTTTGGCCGCCCAATGTATCCCATAAAATTGGAGTCAGTAACTTCAGAGTAACCCGAAGCATCTCCACCAACTGAATCTTGCTGAGCAGCTAACTTTTCCATGACAATGAATTCATATGTGAAGAAATCTTCAATCAATTTGAGCTCACTATTTTTTTATAACCCGAAAATATTTGCACTAAAGCTTCCTGTTCGGACCTGTAGTTTGCTGAATAATCATCAAGTTTTTCGGAGTTGACACCTTTCTTTTTGCCGGTTGATAGCTTATATCCAACAAACTCAACAATTGCGCTTTTAAATCCATCATCAATATTCATCAACGATATTTTTACTAAAGAGCCCACATCTTCATCATAGAGCACCTCTGAGGCATCTAATGTTAACTCCGTATTAGAAACGGTTGCTAAAAATTTTATTCCGTTGTTTAGAACAGAATTTTCAATATGGATATACATCCCCGCGGAAAAACGAATTGGATTTAGACCTGTAGTTAGAAAACCACCCCCGGAAAGAGATATTTTTTTCTGAGCTGAGTCAAACGATATTTGATAGCTTTCCACATATTGATCGGAAATATGATGGTAATTCTGAGAAGCCTTGAAAGCTTTCTTAACAGCGCCGGGAATTATCGCATCAATTTGACTATCATATTTATCTGAATAGCCAAGTTGATTTTTAACATCTGTTTTAGAAATAAGAGCCATTATTCACCTTCTGGTTTATCCTCTTCCGTTTCATCAGCTTTGGCTTCCAGCTCCGCTATCTTAGCATTTATTTTTTCTTGCAACTTTGCGGCCGAGATATTATGAGCGTAATTTATTTCTAATTCATCAGCTTTGGCTTTCAATGAATCAATTGCGCTTTCAGTATCCTCCAAAATTTCGCAAATATTTTTTTCTTCCCATCTTTCAGCTGTTTTATCATCAACTGGCAGCTCTTCATCAATCTTTACCGGCTGACCATCATATCGGGTTTGAGATAAAATTTTTACTCTTTTCATTCTTTACATCCTCTTTATTGAATTAAATAAACATCAACCTTGCTTCCATCTAAAGCTGAATTCAAATCAACAGTATTGTTCGGTAATACTGTTGCGCTAACCGTTACAGTGGGAACAGTTCCCTCAAGCGTATTTCCTAAATAAGTTTTGAATACAGTATTATGGGAAAGCTTATAAGGCAATCCTAGTTTATCACCCCAACCAATAGCTGTTGTCGCTCCGGTTCCATCATGAGCCGGGATCGTTACCGAATCAACTGTCGCAAATGCTTTGGCCCCCTGAACGGTTCCTGCTGTATTTTCGGTAAAAGCTGTTAACGTTTCTGAAATTGAACTTCCGGAATAATCCGTTCCGTATATAATCACTTGAATCGCTTTAATATCTCCGGCTGTTCCTCCTGCAGTTGCAGTAATATTTCTAGGTACGGCTGGATCTGTGATAGATGTTGAAACGGTTTGAGCTGCTCCGGTGTCGGTTACAGCTGCATGAATTCCGGTTGTAGATGCCGCAACCGCATTTGTGGCTGATACTTCAAAGTGAGAAATAAAAGCCCTATCCATGCTGGTCCCAGCAACGCTAGTTTGCATTTTTTGATTCAAAAACGGATTGTAAGGATAAAACTGTCCAAAATTAATCGAAGAAAAGAGAAGAACAATTATAAAACTTATACTTATTAACTTTTTCATTTTTATAGTAATCTCCATTCGTTAAATTCCTTTATAAAAGCCCGGAATAGCCGGGCTCACATTCACAACTAAGCAGCTGGTTTCAAGACAGCAAATGGGTATCTGTTTGCTTCAGTTGGCTGAAGTGCATTAACAGGATTAGGAACTTGCCATGCTAATCTCATAACCGCCCTTAAAGCAACCATATCTTGCTGTGCTAGATTATAAATAATATCGCCGGAATCATCTTGGATAACAGCTTCCGTTAATATTTTGTAAGTAATATCTTGACGAATAGAGTAAACAGCCTCGTTGAAAGCGCCGCTAAACATATATGCTGATGCAGCCGTAAATGCACCGTCCTTTGCAAAATCAATTGGTTCACCATCCAGAGTATATTGACTAGCTTCCTGAACTGACTTATTAAAAATCGGTTGTCCGTTGGCATCTCTCAATCCTCTGAGTTTTGCCTTCATGGTTGGAAGTGCAACGTGTCCGTTTACCATAAATCCATCGGCTTCAGTAGCTGCAAGAACTCCACTTTCGCCCATAATATCATCATAAATATCATTACCGGTTCCAAGTGTTACAACATTACCGGCAGAAGTTGCTGCAGTTAATAAATCATCTGGCCAAGCTGCGGGAGCATTAGTCCCAATTGAAATTGCACCATCAATTACTTTTCCAAATGCTTCAACTAATCTGGGCTGTACTTCAGCCCAAATATCATAATCGGCATCATCTAAAACCGCCTCTGGAATTGGAACTATTACAGCTATTTCTTCGGCATTTAAATATTTATTTCCCCATTTTTGTTCGGTGGTTTGCTTTAAGCCGGTATCACCATTTACAAAATAAGCGATTGGTAAAACAGAAAGAACCGGCATTCTTTGCTGTTTTCTGCTCATATTAGGCAGTTTTTTAAACTTTGGTAAAAAACTTGAACTATCAGGAACATTTTGAATAATTTCTCTTGACACCTCTTCTGGAATCAGAGCTGCAGCATCCGTTGATCTGTCTATTAAACTATTGAAAGGCATTGTAACTCCATAATTTTATTGTTATTAATAGCCAGCAGCTGTTCTAATGATTGCATTCATTCCGCTTTTATCATTTACGTTTGAGTTTTGATTATTGGGAGGAACTCTTCCGCCATTTTTCAAAGCATCTTTAACCGCATCATTAACCGCTTTTGTAAAAACATTTTCAAGAATATTAATGTTCGCATTTGTGGTTGTTTCGTCATCACCAACTAAAAAATCAACCAATTCGGCAAGCGAGGGATTTTTTAAATTTTTCAAAGCTGTATTCTTTAGCCCCTCTTTCTTCAACATTTGTTGAGTCGATTGATTTTGTTCCTCAAGCTTCTTTAAGCGTTTTTGCTCTTCGGTTTCCCCGGGGTTGCGCTTGGTAACTTCCTCATCAATTATTTCGGGAAGATTTTTTTCTTTCCAAGATTCAAGCCCTTTAGTAAAGTTCTTGTCGTACCTTGGTTGCAACAATTTACCCCCAGCGTCCGTGTCTAAAAATGGATTTAATTTTTCCGGGGTATAAAACTCATTAACAAACCCTTTCACATCTTCCGAGTTTGCATTACTCTCAACAAATGTTCTTACATCTTGAATATTTTCTGCTGGCATTACTTTTCTCCTTTTTGCCCTGGGAGTACGCGCCTCTCAGTTCTTTGTAATTTTTAGCCCTTAAAGTACGCGCCTTTAAGTTCTTCAAATTTGTTTGTGAGAAATGTAAGTTTTTAGTAGCAAGTTGTCATCGTATTTATTGTACGATAAATAAAAAAATATGGGGCGCGTTAATAATTTAATTTAATAGAAGGAGGTTCATCTTTTTTTTAACATAGCCAAATATTCAGATTTCTCCTGAACAATTATGGTCTCTCGATCGTTTATATCAAATTCGGCAACTCCTGTATTCCCGGGCAACCCTCTTACACCGTTGGGGTAACGAAAGAGCCCATCTTTTCCAGCCATTTGACCATGCATCTGGGAGCTTTGAGCCCTGGTCCGATCATCTAGAACTGACGAAATAACCTTTACAAGAGTTATCCCTATCTTTTTCCCATTTTTAATGGATTTTTCTAGCGCATCATTTCTAGCAGCTACTTGAACCCTATGACTTTCGGTTCTGACTATTCTTACAACATTGTTTGTCAGACCGTTAACCTTTTGAGTAATTTCTGCAGTGGTCTTAGAAAATCCTTTCCCCTCAATTAAACCGCGTGTTATTTCGGACTTAACCTTTTCGATAGATTTTAGGTGATGACCCTTGGTCCTCCATTCCCAGCCAACCCGATCATAAGGATTTGTTAAAGATTCTCGGATAGTTTGAAAATTAGGTAGGCTAAAACTAAAATCAATTTCCAAAACACCACCTATGGCATTTGTAGTTAATTGGCTGCTGCTTTTGTAAAGCAAAGGAACTTGTTTTGAAAATAAACTTATTGATTCTCCGGTAAGGTTGGTTATATCTTCTGCAATTTTCTTTTCAAGGTATTCAAGGCGCCGGTATTTTTTCATCTCATCAAAAGTAACTTTGTCGCCATACTTTCTGTACATTTCTGATAGAGAAAATCTAATATCTTTCAGAAGTTCTTTATATTTAAAAATCAACTGAGATTCAATATCTTTATGCTGCTTTCTTATTGCCTCTTCAATTATTTTAAATTGCTTTTGTAATTCGTCATTTATTTCTTTATTACTCATTTTTCTGCTGGTCGAATTTTTGTTTTAGAAGCTCGATTTTATCAAGATCTATTTCATTCTCCTCTTCCTCAAGCTGATCAACCACATCCTGGGGATTATCAATAAATGGCAATAAGGAATAAATGATTTTCTTTGGTAATTTTCCCCATAGTTCAGTAACCACTTTTGCAGAGTACAATAAGTCAACCGGTAGTTTTCTAGTAAACTCGTATGTTATATCCAAATAATTTATTTTCTTAACTCCCCTATTAAGCACAGAAATAACTAACCTATACTGCTCCTTCAGACATTTTGTAAAATATCGTTCAATCACTATACCTAGAAAAACAAATGTTAACATCCTCCACTTTCTGCTCTCCCCGCTTTCGGCGCCTCCAGCAACGAATTTTTCACTTGTCATATTTACTGTTTTACTGAACTTATAAATGTTATTATCAATTATTTGAAGTAAATTTTCCACATATTCAGGGTTTAGAGTCTTAGTAATAAAATCGACATCACAATCCTTGTCAGGCAAATTAAATATTCCGGTCCTTCTAGCTTTTTTTCTTTCATCCTCATCAATTTCGGCACCGGTTGCTTTTAGGTATGCGTTTCTAAATTCTATAACTTCATTTAACCAGTCAGAAAGCCCCTCGTCATATCCATCAATCAATTGCTCCACTTTAGCAAAAGCCGTTTGTTCTCTTGAATTAGGAATGAACTTAACTATCGGTACACCGTCAAAAAAGTGAGGTTGTGGATTAACGATTTCTTTTAATTCACTATTCTCATAGACTTCACCCTTTTCCTTTACATATGACCCGCCTTGCTTAATAAAGTACGTAACATTTTCTTTATCATACCATTCAACCTTTATTGTTTTGGTTTCTTTTCCAGTGTCAGTATTAACAATTGTGTAGGCATAGTAAATCAAGGCATAATCTATTCTGTCACCACTGGCATTGAAAATGTAAATTACCTCCCATGGCTTTAGATTAACGGCTCGAACCTCTCCTGTTCCAGCTTCAACATACAACAATCTTCCAGCCTGACCGCAAGAAAGCATATATTCACCAAGCTCGGTATTTAGCGCATCTATTGAATTTAAAGAATTAAAATCCGTAATTAATTTTTGACCGTTATCATCCGGGTACATAACAGAAATAGACTCACCTAACACAAATCCATTAATTTGATCCACAATATCACCCCTAAAATCATTTGCTAACTTTTTATTCACACTGATTTTGGCTTTGTCAACATAAGGACGATTTAATATCGGCACTTTTCCAGCATATTTGTCATAATTCTTTTTTAACTCTGTTGCCAAATCTTGGTGATCCTTAATCTCCTTGGTGATAATCTTACTCATCATGACATCACCACCATTTTCTAACAGCCTAACAATATCTTCGCTTCTCATTTTATGTTACCATTTGTTTATGATCAAATTATTATAAACCATTTTTTCCAGCGATAATTTTTCGTCTCTGTTTTCTTACCCAGTTCCAATATACCGCTGCATCTCCTTTATTTGGAGATCTTCCAAGACGTTTTTTAATATCATCCTTAGACTCAACAATGATGTACTGATCATTATCTTTATAGGTTGGAGAGCATAAATCAGCAATCAACTCTTCGTCATTAGGAATTTTTAGATCACCCGTCTTAAGGTCTTCTCTCATTTGCCACCACATTTGTGATCGGAGATTTTTAAACCTATAAGTATTCTTTGGCATGATATAAGCTTTTGCGCCCCCAATTAGATTCGTAACGCGGTAATTGAGTTCTTTAAGCGCATTTATAGTGCCAGCCCCTACACCAACGCCATCTACCCCGACTAATTTCGGATCCATTTTATTCTCAATAATTAATTCTTTTACTTTCGTTTTCCCCAGTTGGTTGGAATCCGGACATTGAAAAGCGCTGATTTTTTGTAAATGTGGGCCCTTCCCAAAAGCTAAAGCAGCTTGATCGCCGTTTTCTGAGTTTGCTACATCAACACCTAACGCTGGTAATCCCTTTTCCACATCTTCTTTCTCAGTCGCGTTATAACACCACCGAACACTAATAAGTGCATCAATTGATTGCCCGGGAGATATTCCCCTTACTCTCGATAAATATCTCGGATGATCTTCATTGCCAACATCATCTAGAATATCAGTTATCCCTTGATTTGATTTTCCACCAGGTATAACATTTGGATTATTTAATACAACGTTAGGATAATCAAGTCCAGATATTCTAATATGCCTCACCCTTTTTAACTTACAAAATTTATGAAGATTATCGAGTTGATGATTAGGATTGCCCAGAGCAAGAATCAAATTGTGAGGAGCTTGAGATGTGGCTTTAAAAGTATTTATGATCGATTTTGGTATACCTGGCGTTTCTTCAAAAATAATTAACATGTGCTCAGCATGAAATCCTTGTGCTTTTTCCTCAGTATCCTTATCTTCGCGAGTCCCGGCTACAAATCCAAAAGCAGCCCATTCAAAACTTTTTTTTCCAGATTTTTTTTCTTTTTTCATTCTAAGGACGAGAGTATCTAAGAATCCTTTGTTGAATCTGGAATATAAAGAGGTGATTTCCTTCCATATGTTTAATGTTAACTGACTTTCCTTTGGCGCTGTCGTTATAACAATTGAATTTTCAAAACATTCTAGAAACCAGCAAACAATACAAGCCCCAAAAAAAGTTTTGCTCGTAGCGGTAGCAGCTTCGACACCCACCCATTCCGAATTAACTAATCCTTCAATCATTGAAACAATTGGATTTTGTGTTCCATCCCACGAATGATTTTGATATTCTGGAAGTAATAACCAATCGATCGATTCCCTTTTTACACCAAGCCGCTCAACCATATAATCAATCGGATTTTCGCGATAGAAGGCAAGACGGGTTACATAATTCTTGCTTCTTTCAACCTCTCTAGCGCGTAAATGATATTCAGCTTCCGCTTGTATCTGTGCTGTCGTTTGCATTATGCCTATAGCTTGTAATATCACTAAGGACAACATCAGGGTCCTCGCCAACTGATATTCGCCTAAGTGCTTTATCTGTAAGTTTATCATAGTCAATATTTTTGTTGATGTTTTCTGTTTTTACCTTCTGATCTGGATATAAATCATTCAGTTTTGCATATTCTTGATTGATTTGAAATGCTAATTTTTTATCTTCACCCTTGCTTTTTTGGTAGAGATACTCGTTTCTTCTGCTCACCTTTTCAAAAGCATTTTTTTTCTTCTCCCTACCAAGTTTTCTTACTTCCCGTTTAGCAAGACTAACATACGTTTCAGCTTGCCTAACCTTAATTTCAAACCGCTCCATCACTATTTTAACAAGCTCAGGATTTCTTCCTTTGTTCAGATAGGATAAATTATCAAGTATCAACGTGACCACCGCATCAACCTTTGACCAAACCGCTTCGGTATGTCCGTCTTTCGTTTCAGACATGATTCTCAATCTCAATAAATGCTTCACCAATGGATTTTTCTGTGTTGCTCCTTGCCCCGATTCCAGATCCACCAATTTTATAGGAATCTACATATCTGAAAGGGTGGTGATTTTTTGAACAATATGACTCAATACTTTTCGTCATTTTATGTAAATTATCACCAACATTAATTAAGAAATATTTATTTGGTTTTAGGTGATCAAGCGTTTTTTTGAGTAACACAAAAAGAAAATTTTCTTCCCATTCCGCATAAGTTTTATATCTAACCCATGATTGGCTATCTTCATCGGAATATCGTTCAGTGTCAAAATATGGGGGGCTCGTAAATGCAAAATCGAATTTTTTATTCAATTTAACTTCCTCGAATGGCTGATTTACAATTTCAGCCAGACATATAGCTTCAGATCTATCTAAAAATTGAATTAGTTTTTTCAAACCATTAAAAGTTTCAGATGAAGGTTCTGCAGCAAAATAATCTAATGAAAAATTTGTGCTATATGCTCCAATTAAACGACCACCCCAGCCCGCACAAGGATCAAGTACCGAATCCTTTTCTTTCGTATAATTCAAATAAATATCACGTGCAATTTTTGGTTTGAATTCAAAAACCGATCTAATACCACCCCAACCAACACCACAATATTTAATATATTGGCTTGGATGTATCCGTCCGTTCTCATACCTAGTTAAATATCTAGCTCCGTTTTCTTTAAATTTTTTCTTACTGAATGCCTCATATACTGAAATATTTCGATTTGTTCTAGTTGAAAATCTATGGCTATTAAATAATGCAGAAATATAATATCCATCATCATACCCGGAAGCTAATCTGTTAAATTGAGCCATTGCCATAGCTTCAGTAATAATGCCTTTTGTGATTTCTAAAGTTGAAGCATATTCTGGGAATTCTTTAATTAGCGAATGGAATATTTGTTCTTCAGAAAAAAGTTGCTTTTCTTCTTTCTCAACTTTTATATTTCCTAGATCAATCTCCTCAATATCTAACTTCAACTTATCCATTTGAAGATTAGTTGAATAATCAGGTAGATCAATTTTTAATTCTTCCAAAATCGAACCCAAGCCACTATTAAACTCACCTTGAATATGCGGATTATTTGCGGCCACATTTGCAGCTTTTTCTTTCGAGACATCCCAATCCACTAACCTAATTCTAAAAATATCTCCGAGA
>Ga0209633_10002558_pt1 | contig 17450 bp, 18 predicted proteins | sample Cruoilmetagenom1_FD_187290 | JGI IMG/M metagenome (GOLD analysis project Ga0209633, IMG submission 187290) | Oil polluted marine microbial communities from Coal Oil Point, Santa Barbara, California, USA - Sample 1 (SPAdes) (version 2) | ecosystem: Environmental > Aquatic > Marine > Oil seeps ... | reverse complement strand
CTGGATGGCGACAAATACACCCTACCCGAAATTTTCTTTAGAAGCTATTCTCGGGACCATATTTGCACCATTGATGTGGTTAATCGGTGTCGCTAAGGAGGATATGATGTTAATGGGCCAGCTATTAGGAATAAAATTGGCTGCTAGTGAATTTGTCGGATATATACAATTGGCTGATTTGAAAAACGTAGCAAACGCTACACATTTGACATACAATAAATCCATAATAATGGCTACCTATATGTTATGTGGATTTGCCAATTTTGCTTCTATCGGTATTCAAATTGGTGGAATAGGATCGCTGGCTCCAGGACAACGCAAAACATTATCAGAATTCGGAATGAAAGCTTTGATCGGTGGTTCATTAGCTTCCTTAGTTTCTGCTACAATTGCGGGAATGATCATAGGGTAATCCTCTCTCCCAACCCTCTCTCCAAAGGAAAGAGGGCTTAATTTTATACGTTGATAACCTATTAATAAATATAAAATTTCTTTCTCTCTGATTGAGAAGCTTTTTTTATTTTTGTTACCAGATATAAAAGAAATTAATTATTAAATCCCTTCCCTTTGGGAAGGTTAGGATGGGATGAAGCAATATTTAGATCTGGTAAAACACGTATTAAAAAACGGTAACCCAAAAGAGGATAGAACCGGCACAGGTACTAAAAGTGTATTTGGTTATCAGATGCGATTTGACTTGAGTGAAGGCTTCCCTATGGTTACGACTAAAAAATTGCATCTCAAATCTATTATTTATGAGTTGCTTTGGTTTATAAAAGGTGATACCAATATCAACTATTTACAGGAAAACGGTGTACGTATTTGGAATGATTGGGCGGATGAAAATGGTGACCTGGGGCCGATATATGGACACCAGTGGCGCAATTGGAATAGCGATGAAATTGATCAATTGACAGATGTAATTGAAATGTTAAAAAACAATCCAGATAGTAGAAGAATCTTGATTTCTGCCTGGAACCCTTCCGTTTTACCGGATACTTCTGTTTCATTTAGTGAAAATGTTGCGAATGGAAAAGCCGCTTTGCCACCATGCCATGCTTTCTTCCAATTCTATGTCGCCGATGGAAAATTATCATGCCAGTTATATCAACGGAGTGCCGATATATTTTTAGGAGTTCCTTTTAACATAGCTTCATATGCTTTATTTAGCATGATGGTGGCCCAGGTTTGCGGATATGAGCCGGGAGAATTTATTCATACATTTGGAGATGCCCACATCTACAGTAATCATTTGGAACAGCTAGAATTACAACTTTCTAGAGATTTGAGACCCTTGCCTAAAATGAAAATAAATCCCCAAGTTAAAAGTATATTTGACTTTACATTTGAGGATTTTATACTAGAAGATTACGATCCTCATCCGCATATAAAAGGTGCAGTTGCGGTTTAGCAAATTAAAGCTCTAAAACAGCATTTTCAGCACCGGCATAGTCATTCCATACGTATGAATCGGCTTGCTCTTCATTTTTATAGGTTCCATCTATCAAATATCTAAATTGGTATGTTCTATCTTTTTCCAAATCAACAGTACCTTTAAAAGTACCATTTTTCAATTTTCTTAATGGATTCTTTTTGGCATTCCACTTGTTAAAATCTCCAACAACTGAAACCTTTTTAGCTTCGGCTTCCGGTACCGTAAAAGTAACCTTACAAATAGGTTTACTTTTTAAATATTGTTTCTTAATAGTCATAGTTTTCTTAATTTAGATTACACTGCAAAAATAGGCAAAAACTAAAATAAATGATACTCAATATGTTAATTCAACGTTATTTTTATGAAAATCATATTTAAGATATTCTTAAAAAAGAGGATTATAAAAAAAACATATTCAAATTTGCTTAGCATCGTTTTTTTTAACAATTCTTTAAGTAATAATAATCGTAACTTTGTTGCATTGAAGAAAAATTATCCTGAAATAAATAACTGATCAAAGCTTAGTTTTATCCTAAATAACTTTGATATTAGTGGTTAAGGTTATAATTTAGTATCCTGTTAACAATTAGCAACAAAAAAATGCAAAAAGAAGAATTAAAAAAGAACATCCTCGAAAGAGTCAATCAAATTGATGATCTTAATAAACTAAATGTTATACAAACCATATTGAATACGTTAGAAAATGAGCAATTGAATTTAGATGATGTCCACAATGTTTTGGAGACTGAAGACTTTTCAGGTTATATCAAAGAGTGGTTAAAAGATATGTAGTATTAATCTGGATCTTTCACTAAATCTAACATCTATTTATTTGGAATCTAATGAACAACATGAAGTTTATGAAAAAGCACGCAAACGTGTAAAGCAAAAAAAACGTTTGTATTATCACTTTGTACTTTTTTTAATAGGCTCAGTATTTTTGGTGGCACTAAATATCGTCTTTAATGTTGGAGAGCAGTTTGGTGAATGGTTTAAATATGCCATTGCATTATGGTTATTCGTATGGGTGCTTCACTTTGTAAATGTTTTTATTACCAATCGTTTCTTTGGTAAGGATTGGGAACGTATAGAAACTGAAAAATTGATTGAAAAACACCTTGACAAGTCTGAAGACCTGGAAAGAGATCTTATAAAAAAGGGTCTCTTAACTCCAAATGATAAATTACCCGAATCAGAAAAAAAAAGTCCGGGCCTATGATTACTATTATTGCTGCGATTGGCAAAAATAGGGAATTGGGCAAAGACAATGATTTGATTTGGCATCTACCCAATGACTTAGCACGTTTTAAAAAAGTAACCTCGGGCCATGATGTGATCATGGGTAGAAAGACTTTTGAATCTTTAGGCAATAAACCCCTTCCTAACAGAACGAACATTATTATCACCAGAAATGGTAATTTTCGAGCAGATGGTTGTGTTACCGCTAATTCACTTGAAGCTGCAATAGAGGCTGCGAAAGGAGACCCCAATCCATTTATTTTAGGAGGAGCCGAAATTTACAGTCAAGCCATCGAAATTGCGGATGTATTGGACCTAACCCTAGTGGATTCTGGATTTGAAGCTGATGCTTTTTTCCCAGAAATAGACTTGTCAATTTGGAAAGAAACTTCCCGTCAAGATTTTAAAGCCGACGAGAAGCATCAATATGGATATAGCTTTGTTACCTATCTAAGGAGATAAATTTTATTTGATTTTAATTTCAAAAGGCATTCTTGCCTGAATCCCTTTTAATTCAGAAAATCGTTTAATGTTCTTATAGATATTATAATTTTCAACACCCAACTCCTCAATTAAAATATTCTCAGTTGCCTTGGCAAATGAAAAAGGCTTAAAAGCATCTTTAAAATCCGTTTTATAACGTGGATAACTGGTAGTTCTATAATCCGAAACTTCGGCTAATTCAGCTGCAATTTTAACTGCATCGTCTAAACTACCTAACTGATCAACTAGCCCATTTTGTAATGCTTCGATACCAGTCCAAACCCTACCTTGTGCAATACTATCTACCTGGGCAAAAGTCATATTCCGTCCTTCTGAAACCCTATTCACAAAGGTTTTATAAAAATCTTCTATCCCTTCTTTAACATAACTATGAAAATCATCAGACATCGGTTCAAAAGGGCTATAGCCTGTTGATTGTCTATTTGTACCAACCTGCTCGGCATTGATACCTATGTTGTCTGCTAATTTATTAACATTAGGGATCATTCCAAAAACACCAATGGAGCCAGTAATTGTAGTAGGTTCGGCAAGTATTTTATCGGCATTACAGGCAATATAGTAACCACCTGAGGCTGCATAGTTACCCATCGAAACCACTAAGGGTTTCTCTTTTTTTATCAATTCAAGCTCTCTCCAAATTAAATCTGAGGCTAATGCGCTACCTCCGGGAGAGTTCACACGCAAAACTATAGCTTTAATTTTATCGTCTTTCCTAATTTTTTGTAATGCTTCTATAATTTTTTCTTGTCCAACATAATTTACATCACCCTTACCATATTTTATCTCTCCTTGTGCATATAGAATAGCAATTTTATCAGATGCAGTCGATTTAATTCTTCCTTTACCCGCACCAATATAGTCTTCGAGCGTAATTGTGTTCAATTTAGCATCGGCTTCAACATCGGTTAATACTTTCAATTTATGTTCATATTCGTCACGAAATAATTCGCCATCAAGCATCTTATTTTCAATTGCTAATTCAGGATTTCTTGCCAATAGATCATCTGCAATGGCATTCAACTCATCTATAGATTTGTTCCTGCTTGAAGCAATGTCTGTAGTCAGTTCTGACCAAATTGAATTTAAAAATGAAGTAATCTGTTCTTTGTTAGCATCACTCATTTTATTTGTTAAATAGGGCTCCACCGCACTCTTATATTTACCGTGTTTGACTACCTCCATTTTAACTCCAAACTTATCTTCAAAATCTTTAAAATATAATATTTCAGTTGACAAGCCTCTAAAATCTACTTGGCCAATAGGGTTTATAAAAACAGAATCTGCTACAGAACTTAAATAATAGTTCTTTTGTAGATAAAAATCAGCATATGACAATACAAATTTCCCCGATTCTTTAAATTCTAACAATTTATCCCTAATCGCCTGTGTTTGTGCAATTCCACTATTGATAAATAAGGTATTGATACTAATTCCTTTGATATTATCATCGGTTTTTGCATTTTCTATGGCATTGATAATTTGACTTAAGCCTATTTTTTCTTCATCTAGTTCCAAGAATGCCGCAAAAGGATCAGAACTCTTCGGTGCATAATCTTTAATCGGCTTTTCTAGTTTTAATTCCAGCACAGAATTCTTTTTTACCTCTACTTTTTCTCCATCTCCAAACGCCGAGGCTGAAGCCGAAACAAATGCCATAAAAATCAACATCATAATTCCTGTGGCAATAAAAACACCTAATATTACCGCTAATAACTCTCTTAAAAATTTCATACTTTTTCCATTTTATTAATCAGTCTTCATTAACCCATTAAAGTTACATATTAACTTCTTAAAATGTTTATAATTTCGATCGCAAATATAACCTTTTATCTATTGATTTTATTTTCTTTGTAGCTCTCTTATGAAAATTAAACGTACAACATATCTATCACTTGGAAGTAATTTGGGCAACAAATTAGAAAATTTGCAACGTGCCTTAGATTTAATTGCCCAGAAAATTGGAAGAGTGGTCAAAATTTCTTCAGTTTATAATACTAAGTCTTGGGGATTTAAAAGTGAGGATTTTTTAAATATTTGTATTGAAGTTTCCACCAGTTTAAATCCCGAAGGCCTTTTAGATAATGTATTGCAAATTGAAAACGATCTGGGTAGAATTAGAGATACAACTGACAATTACCGGGCACGTACCATTGACATAGATGTATTGCTGTTTGATGATGAAATTATCTTTTATAACAACCTGAAAGTACCTCATCCTAAGATGTTAGAACGCAAATTTGTGCTGGTTCCTTTAACGGAAATAGCGGCAAATATAAAACATCCTATTGCCAAAAAAACGATCTTGATGTGCTTACAGGGTTGTGAGGATACTTCAGAAATTGAAGAGACGGACCTACAATTAAAAAGGCCCGTTTCTCTAATAGAAAAATACAATTATATTGCCATAGAAGGTAATATTGGAGCGGGTAAAACAACACTTGCTAAAATGATCGGCGATGATTTTAATGCCAAATTGGTACTAGAACGTTTTGCCGACAATCCGTTTTTACCTAAATATTATGCCGATATGGAACGCTTTGCATTTCCACTGGAAATGAGCTTTTTAGCCGACAGGTATCAGCAATTGACAGATGATTTAGCCCAATTCGATCTATTTAAAAACTTCATCGTTTCTGATTATTATATTTTTAAATCGTTAATATTCGCACAGGTATCTTTACCAAAAGAAGAATATATATTGTACAGGCGCATGTTTGACATTATGTATAAAGAAATTACAAAACCCGATCTTTATATCTATTTATATCAGAATACAGAACGCTTATTAGATAATATTAAGAAACGTGGCAGAGATTACGAGCAAAATATTGCACCTGATTACTTAAATAAGATCCATCAGGGATATTCTAATTTTATAAAAACCGAACAACATTTGAATACACTAATTATAGATGTTTCTGAATATGATTTTGTAGATACCGATAAAGACTACGGCTCCGTTATCAAGCTTATTAGTGATTTTGAATTTGTTAAGTAAATGATAATTTTTTTCTATTTCCTATAAAACTATTTTTTTATCAGCTCTAGTTTCTCGGCAAAATACTGACAAAAATCACGCATAGTAGCAGTCATTTTTTCATCATTGGTAGCCTTGTAAAAAGTATCTGTCATGGAGAGTAATGTTTGATGAAAAAATTGTTTCATTTCATCTAAAGGCATGTCTTTGGTCCAAAGGTCCATTTTCAATGTTTCTTTCTTTTTAGGATCCCAAACCGAAATTAGAAATGCTTTGGTCTCCTCATTAGAAATGCCTCCGTCTTTGGGATCCCAAGATAACTTTTCGGGAATTCTATTTTCATCCAGTTCAACTTTAAATTTTATTTCGGAAGTATGTTTTATCATAATTTAGTATCTATTGAATATTTTATTTAGAGCATACCTTTTTACTGTTATCTCACCATATTTTATTTTGAATCGTCTTTTTTAAGCAATTTTTTTACTCCAACGGCTACCAGTACTACTATCAATACGACAAAATACAGTGATGTAAAAGTACTTTTTAATATCGTAAATACATTTGTTGTTTCAATTAATAAATCTGAATTGTCGGGATAATTACGAAGCATTTGAATTATTCCTAAATTCTCACAATAATCAAAAATTCCTGCTAACACAGGAAGCAAACACAAATAGCCCAGAAAACTATCTAATTTTCCCAATTTATTTAGAAAAAAAACAAGCACTAAACAATAACTGATTCCAAAAAGAAAAGGATATATCATATCTACCGGAATTTGATTCAAAAGATATGTTTCTCTCCCTTTTTCTCCGAGAATATTAAACAATAAATTCACATATTCAACAGTATATCCCGTTGGAAGCATATCCGGCAATTTCATCCCGTTGGAGAAACGCATTACCTTTGGAATGGTGACTAATAGCATAAAAGCATACACCAAATTCGTCAACACAAAAAGGAGTAACACTTTTTTTCCTTTACTATTTCTTTTCAGTATTTCTTTCATTTTTACATTACTTTCACACCGAAGACTGAAGACCGGGGACTGCCAAAGAATGCTATTTTACCGGTTTATATTTTGATCTTTTAAATATCTCTTCATTGTTTGTTTTTAGTAGCTCCTGTAGTGTTGCAATATTGTTTTGCATAAAGGCCCTCACAATTTGCCAACCAAACCATATCCCTATACTACCTGGCGTCTCATTGTCATTTGCCTCGTAAAACTTAGAGAAGGGTGCGGTATCAATAAATCTTCTCGACAATTCGGGGTCGGTGCTAAACAACAAATTATTTTGTACAAAATATTTCCAAACATCCTGATCATTAAATTCGGCCCAATCAATTTGTTCTTGAGAATAGCCTATTTTAACGGCATCAGAAACCTTAGGCAGATAGGCATCCAGGACATACATTTTTTTACCTTCATGAATGATCCTTGAGATAAATGTCCTATCAGAAGATAACTGAATTTGAACATTCGCAATTTCCTTGGCCACATCAACGATCAAATGCTCCTTGGTAAAATTGTTCTTTATATACATAGGAAAATCTTCATAGATCTTGCTGTCTTTTCCTAAATACATATCGAGTGAAATCAGCACTAAACTATCAGCATATATCACCCTGCTTTCATAATCAACATTGGTCAATAGGGTAATTATTGTTGGTGGATTAAAATTCGGATAATAATACTTCACATGCTTAAACAGATCTGTCAGTTGCTCCTCCTCATCATTGAAATTTCTATACAGTTTTTGCGTTTCAGCAAACAACTCCTGCTCATCTTTATCTTGCATCTTAGCTACCCAGATACTGTCGGGGTTTTGCGCAGGGAACAGATAGGGATAGCTGTTTTTTAATTCAGGTAAGTTCGAGGCTTCACCGGAATAAAATTCCTGGTCAAAGCGCTTAATAAGCATATTTACCTCTATATCAGAGACATCAATATCTAATTTATTTTCTTTGGCGCAGCCCGCTAATAGTATAGTAATACTTAAAAAAAAGATGTATTTATAGATTGGCATAAAAGTTTTTGTAATTTTTAGTACTTTCGTTTTACACAATTTTCGAATCACAAAACTACTAAATTGTTTCACAATGCAAACGGAAAAGGTCACAAAACATATTATAAACTGGTTAAAAGAATATGTAACAAATGCCGGTGTAAAGGGCTTTGTAATCGGTGTTTCAGGAGGTATAGATTCGGCCGTAAGCTCGACGCTTTGTGCTGAAACAGGTTTTCCTGTTCTCTGTTTAGAAATGCCCATTCACCAAGGCGAGAATCAGGTGAACAGGGCACAAGAGCATATTGCCCAACTAAAAGAACGTTTTAGCAATGTGCGTTCCATGAATATTAACCTGACAACTGTTTTTGAAGAGTTTAAAAGTGTTGTACCTGAAGATGAAGCTACCAATGTTGATCTTTCATTGGCCAATACAAGGGCCAGGCTGCGGATGACTACCTTATATTATTTTGCAGGAATACATGGCTATTTGGTTTGTGGTACGGGTAACAAAGTGGAAGATTTTGGCGTAGGCTTTTTTACCAAATATGGTGATGGCGGTGTTGATTTGAGCCCTATTGCTGATCTGGTAAAATCTGAAGTATATAAAGTAGGTGCTTATTTAAAAGTACCCGAATCTATATTAGTAGCAAAACCAACTGATGGATTGTTTGGAGATTCCAGAACCGACGAAGATCAAATTGGTGCAAGTTACGATGAATTAGAATGGGCCATGCTCATGACTGACATGGACAAAACTATCGATGATTTTGATGGCAGAGCTAAACGTGTACTAGAGATATATACAGAACGCTACCGGGCCAATAAACACAAAATGGATCCGATACCTGTTTGTGAGATCCCTAAGGAGTTGAAGAGTTAAACCACCCTGTTCAACTTTTCGTATAGCAATTTTTTAAGTGAAGTATAATTGACCACCATTTCTAACATCGTTTGGTTCCCCTCTTTTTCAATTTCTTCCTGATAGCTATCAGATTCTTCTTCTAACGAATCGTTTAATAATTCTTTAATTTTCAATTCAATGAGAATTCTGCGTAAATTCAATATGGCATCCATAACTAATTTCGATAAATTCTTGTCTTTTGCCCGTACATAAATTTCTTTACTTTGCCAGTCACTCAAGGTATACTTTTCATCATCCATTAAAATATCAGTTACTGCCTTACCCAATTCAATATCTTCATGGTTGATAAAACTATCGGTATCAATACGTTCATTTTGGTTTAACTGATGGATGACATCATAATAGATCTTTTTAAAAGTTTCATTGCTAAACTCTATTTCATCGTCCTGCAAATGTAAATACACTTCACTCGCAACCGTATTCTGATAGTTTTCTTTTTCAATTTTCATGTTACCCTCTTCATCTTCCACTTCTATATAATCTACAAAATCAACTTCTTTATTACCATATAATAACAATATTTCGATCAGTTTTTTTTCTAATCTATTCAACTGGTCAACCTTTTCTAATTGCGGTTTGTTCTTGACCACTTCAAAAGAGGATTGCTGATTTTCAGCCGGACGCCTAGCAGCGTCTCGCAATTCTTTTTTTGAAAGCTGCGCCAGTTCACTAAACAATACTTTTTCAGAAATAGCCATGATCTTAGCACATTCCTGCACATAGATCTCACGTTGAATATTATTAGGTATCTTAGAAATGGTTGCAACTATATCACGGATCAGTCCGGCTTTTTTTACCGGATCATCCTGGGCTTCATCCATTAAAATTGAAACCTTAAAACGAATAAAATCCTGTGCATTTTCCGTTAAATATTCTTGTAATGCCTCTAATGAATTTTGTTTTGCAAAACTATCAGGGTCTTCTCCTTCAGGAAATGTGACCACTTTCACATTCATGCCTTGCTCCAAAATAAGGTCTATCCCACGAAGTGAAGCCCTTATTCCGGCTGCATCACCGTCAAATAACACGGTAATGTTGGGTGTGAGCCTATTGATCAGGCGTATTTGGTCCGGTGTCAAGGCCGTACCCGAAGAGGCTACTACATTTTCAATTCCGGTTTGATGTAATGAGATAACATCGGTATACCCCTCAACCAAATAGCAATTATCTTCTTTTGCAATTGTTTTTTTTGCATGGTATATACCATAAAGGACCTTACTTTTATGGTAGATCTCACTCTCCGGTGAGTTTACATATTTAGCAGCTTTTGTATCACTGGTAAGAATTCTGCCACCAAAGCCCAATACCCGGCCAGACATGCTATGAATAGGAAAAATAACCCTGCCTTTAAACCGGTCGAATTGTTTTCCTGCCTTGCCGTCAGGCTGGCCTTCTTTTACAATGGTCAATCCGGTTTTTTCTAAAAATTCTAATTGATACCCCTTTGCAATGGCTGCATCGGTAAAGACACTCCACTGATCTAAGGCATAACCCAATTCAAATTTCTCAATGGTTTCATCGGTAAAGCCGCGTTCTTTAAAATAGCTCAAACCAATGGCTTTGCCTTTTTCAGAGTTTACTAAAATGTCGTGGAAATAGTTTTGCGCAAATTCAGAAACCAAATACATGCTTTCACGTTCATTTGCCTGTTGCTTTTGCTCATCGGACCGCTCGGTTTCTTCAATTTCTATATTGTATTTTTTCGCTAAGTATCGGATCGCTTCAGGATACGAATACTGCTCATGTTCCATTAAAAATGAAATGGCATTACCGCCTTTGCCTGAACTAAAGTCTTTCCAGATCTGCTTGACAGGCGACACCATAAAAGAAGGTGTTTTTTCATCGGCAAAAGGGCTCAATCCTTTAAAATTGCTCCCCGCCTTTTTAAGTTGTACAAAATCACCGATGACCTCTTCAACACGCGCTGTTTCAAAAACTTTGTCTATGGTGTTCCTGGTAATCATAAGAAGTAAATTATGACACCGCTTTTAGCTTGCTTATAGTAGATTTAGTAAGCTTATCTTCAGCATATTTTCGAGTTACTTTCAACGTTTTTTCATCAGTACCTGGTAATTCAAACATAGCATCGGTTAAAACCGCTTCGCATAATGAGCGTAAACCACGGGCACCTAATTTGTATTCAACCGCCTTATCTACTATATATCCCAATGCTTTTTCGTCAATAGAAAAATTAATGTTATCCATTTCAAACAATTTTTCATATTGTTTAATTATTGCATTTTTAGGCTCTGTTAAAATCGCTCTAAGTGTATCAGAGTCTAAAGGATTCATATAGGTCAATACCGGCAAACGCCCAATAATTTCAGGTATCAACCCAAAATCTTTTAGATCTTTTGGTACTATATATTGCAATAAATTATCTTCATCAACTCTGCTATCATTATTCTTTGAAGCGCTATAACCTACCGCTTGCATATTTAACCGTTTACTGATCACCCTGTCAATGCCATCAAAAGCACCACCGGCAATAAATAAAATATTCTTCGTGTCAACCTCTACAAATTTCTGGTCAGGATGTTTTCTTCCTCCCTTAGGTGGAACATTTACCACAGTACCTTCCAATAGTTTTAGTAATGCCTGTTGTACACCTTCACCTGAAACATCACGAGTAATGGAAGGATTATCACTTTTACGTGCTATTTTATCAACCTCATCAATAAAAACAATACCTTTTTCAGCTTTATGAACATTATAATCTGCTGCTTGTAATAAACGTGTTAGAATGGTTTCAACATCCTCACCAACATATCCTGCTTCTGTCAATACAGTTGCATCAACAATTGCAAAAGGTACATTTAACATTCTAGCGATTGTTTTAGCTATCAATGTTTTACCGGTACCGGTTTCGCCCACCAACATGATATTACTTTTTTCAATTTCAATATCATCTTTTTCTTTAGAGGGCTTTTGCAACAAACGTTTATAATGATTATACACGGCAACTGCCATTACTTTTTTAGCTTGATGCTGGCCAATAATATATTCGTCTAAAAAGTTTTTAATTTCCAAGGGCCTTTTTAAGGCTAATTCCGCCGAAAGCCCGTTTGCTTCAGTTTCTGTAATTTCATCTAACACAATACCATGTGCCTGCTCAATACATTTATCACAAATATGAGCATCTAAACCAGCTATCAATAAATTGGTTTCTGACTTTTTACGTCCACAAAACGAACATTCTAATTCTTCTTTCTTTGCCATTCTCTTTTCTTGGGTTGATATACCATTTATAACAAAATGATAGTGTTAAAACTTATTATAAAGCCTTTTATTATGCATCTCTAGTCAAAATTTCGTCAATCATTCCGTATTTTTTAGCTTCAACAGCTTTCATCCAATAATCCCTATCAGAATCATTGTGCACCTTTTTCATGGTTTGACCGGAATGTTTTGCAATAATTTGATACAGTTCATCTTTTAATTTTAAGATCTCACGTGCCGTAATTTCTATATCAGAAGCCTGTCCTTGAGCACCTCCTAATGGTTGATGGATCATAATACGTGAGTGCGGTAAAGCAGAACGTTTTCCTTTAGTACCTGCGCACATTAATACTGCCGCCATAGAAGCTGCAATACCCGTACAAATGGTAGCTACATCAGGTTTGATAAATTGCATGGTATCATACATACCTAAACCGGCATATACACCTCCACCTGGTGAATTGATGTAGATTGAGATATCTTTTGAAGCATCAACACTTTCTAAAAATAATAATTGTGCTTGCACAATATTTGCCACCTGGTCATTTATAGCAGTACCTAAGAAGATAATGCGATCCATCATTAACCTTGAAAATACATCGAATATGGCAATATTCATTTGACGTTCTTCAATAATATTTGGTGTTAAACCCATAGGGTTCATGCTGCTGATAATCTTATTATAGTACAGGCTATTGATGCCCTGGTCTTTTATGGCGAATTTTTCAAATTCTTTTCCGTAATCCATGTTATTGCTTTTAAATCTATTAAGACGGTAAATATACTAACAAATTACTAATTATACTTAGTTGTTTTGAACTCTAATCGGAACAAACACATTTAAAAAATTAAAAAACCCGAAATAAAGATTTCGGGTTTAAGATAGATAGAGATTCTTTGACACTTCGACTAAGCTTAGCACAGGCAGACTCGGGATGACATTCCGATACCGAAACCTGTTCGGTATTTGGCTTCGCTTATTTATACACCTCTTTTACAAAATCGTCAAACGAAACCTCTTTGGTCTTTAATTTTACATTCTCTTTGAAGAAGGTCAATAGTTTCTGGCTCATCAATTGCTCTGATAACCGTTTTGCTTCTTCCTGGTTGCTCAATATTCTACCGGCAATATCCTCTAATTCTTTTTCTTCAGGATTCGGATTGCCATATTGTGCCATTTGACTCTTAATAAACCCTTTGGCAAATTCTCTTAGCTCCTCAAAGGTAACTTGCAGATTATTGTCTTTACTTATTTTACCTTCAATTAATTGGTAACGCAGTCCTTTTTCAGAACGGTTATATTCATCGGCAGCAGCCTCATTTGTCAAAGGCTCTTCACCAGCAACAGCCAGCCATTTTTGTAAGAACTCAGCAGGCAGGTCGAATTTTGTATTTTCAATCAAGCTTTCCGTAACGGCATTTAGTAATTGCTGATCAGATTGTTGCTCAAATTGCTTTTCAGCATCTTCTTTTAATCGTGCTCTAAATTCTTTTACCGTTTTTACGACGTCCTTACCAAATAATTTATCAAAAAATTCCTGATCTAGGGCGGCCGGTTCTGTAAAAGAAATTTCTTCCAATGTAAATTGCACTGCTATATCCAGACCATGCACGTCATCATGCGACACGCCTAAATGGTTCTGTAACAAATGATCATCTGAAAACAATCCTTTCGTTTTCAAAATGATCACATCACCAACTTTAGCTCCGATAAACTTCTTTTGATTGACTTTACCTTTTACTGTATCTAATTTAAAAGTTGATTTCTTTTCAATTTCTTTTTCCACATTTACAAAAGTACCCGTAACATTGGAATTTTCAGCTACTTCAGCCTGAGAAGTAATCTTACCATAACGCTCCTGCATGTTGATAGATTGATCATCTAACATTTTTTTATCTGCCACAATTTTATAATGTGTAATCGCTTTTTTGGGTTGTAAGTTCACTTCAAACTCAGGTGCCAAACCAACTTCGAACTCAAAAGAAAACGCATCTGCATCCCAAGAGAAATCTTCCTGTGCCTTTGGTAAAGGATTTCCTAATATATCCAGTTTTTCCTCCACTAAAAACTTACTTAAGTTTTCTTGCAATAACTTATTAACTTCATCGATCATTACTGGTTTAGCATATTGCTTTTTGATCAAGCTCATAGGTACATTCCCTTTTCTAAATCCAGGAATGTTGGCTTTTTTACGATAATCTTGTAAAATTTCGGCTACTTTATTCTGATAATCATCTTGCGTAATATCAATTTTTACAATAGCATTTAATGCATCTATATTTTCTTTGGTAATGTTCATTTTTTATGTACTTAATTTTTTTAGGCTTCATCCCTAAAGGGGCGCAAAAATAATAAATTTTTTCATGAAATTAGTCATGAATGCTTTTGTTTTTTCTCTTTTAAAAAGGAATACAATATCGACTGGAAAAATGATAGTAATAAACTAAATAGCAGTGCATACCAAAATCCATCCACCGAAAATCCGTCAATTAATCTATCCGCCAATAATATGATCATCGCATTTATTACAAAAAGGAATAATCCTAAGGTAACTATTGTCAATGGTAAGGTGAAAAATACCAATAAGGGCCTCACAAAGATTCGCAATAAACCCAATACAACAGCCACAATGATTGCCGTTGTATAGCTTTCTACATGAATTCCTGGTAAAAATTGTGCTAATACAACAACTACTATTGCTGTAAATAACATTTTTAATATAAGTTTCATCTCTTTAAAATTTTATAGTTTACTGAAAATGAAGAAACTAAAAATTTCTGCACATTCAGGAATTCGCATAAAAAATTTATTTAATTCTTGACTATTTAATCGAATAACCGAATAAAAAAATCAAAACGTTCTAAATCGAATGCGATAACTATGCCAAGCTATTATTTTCGCAGAAAACTGACAATATAGTCGTAAAAATCATTAGGATTCTCGGCATGGAGCCAGTGTCCTGCATTTTTGACAGTTATAATTTCCGATTTTGGAAAATGAGCTTCAATCAATGTCGCATCATCATCACTGATATAACCCGAATTTTCTCCTTTTAAAAACAGTGTTTTTCCTTCAAAGACAGTTAAAGAAGGTAGGACCATTCCTATTTCATCAATATTTTCGATCAAACTTTCTAAATTAAAACGAAAACTCAGATGGCCTTTTGATTCCCAATATACATTTCTAACTAAAAATTGCCTTATGTTAAATTCGGGTATGTAATCTTGTAAAACCTTATCAACTTCATTTCTAGATTTATGCAAAGAGAAATCAACCTTAGACAATCCCTCCAAAATTAGATCATGGTGCCTGGGATAAAACTTCGGAGCTATATCGGCAACTATTAACGAGGCCACTTTGTCGGGGTATGTTACAGCAAAGAGCATTGCAGTTTTTCCTCCCATTGAGTGTCCCAATATATTAATACGACCCAATTCATAATAATCTATGTAATATAATAAATCTTCGACCAGCAATTCATAACTGAATTCATCTGAATGAAAACTGCGGCCATGATTTCGCTGATCGATCAAATGTACTTCATAATTTTCAGAAAATTTATTCCCTAAGGTTTTCCAGTTATCGCTCATGCCAAAGAATCCATGAAGAATAAATAAGGGTTCACCTGATCCTGCTATTTTCGAATGGAGCAGGTTCATTATTGCAGTCTGTATAAATACATGCTTATAACATTTTGCAAGCCTAAATATAAGGATTCAGAAATTAGAGCATGTCCAATTGAAACTTCTAATAAATTAGGAATATTTTGTGCAAAAAATTGAATGTTATCCAGGCTTAAATCGTGGCCTGCATTGATCCCAAATCCAATACTTGTTGCCAGCTTAGCACTTTTGATATAGGGTTCAATTGCTTTTTTATTACCCAACGCATATTGCCTGGCAAAATCTTCAGTATATAATTCAATTCTATCGGCTCCTGTTTTTGCAGCCGCTTCAATTAAAGACAGGTTTGAATCCATAAAAATAGAAGTTCTAATTTCGTTCCTTTTGAACTCCGCAATTATATCGGTTAGAAAATCTTGATGCGTAATTGTGTCCCAGCCCGCATTTGAAGTAATGGCATCAACAGCATCAGGTACCAAGGTTACCTGTGCCGGTTTGATTTCCAATACCAGATCTACAAATTTCTTAATAGGATTCCCTTCTATATTAAATTCAGTACGAACAATTGGTTTTAAATCATAGGCGTCCTGGTATCGGATATGCCTTTCGTCTGGCCTTGGATGTATAGTAATACCTTGAGCACCAAAATCTTGAATATCAATTGCTGTTTGTACTAAATTAGGAGTGTTACCTCCTCTTGAATTTCTTAATGTTGCAATTTTATTTATGTTTACACTTAATTTTGTCATCAATATTATTTTCGAATCTCAAATAAAATAATTTACGGCGGCTAAATTAGTGTATTTCCTCTGTAAAAAAAATAATCTACTATAATGGTCAGAGGTAAACTCCATATAATTTTTCGCATTGAATCAAAAGATATTTACAATGTAAAAAAAATATGTCGTTTTGTGTTTTAATTTTAGTTATTTTGCAACATAATAATGAAAACAACCGATTACATAACCAAAGATATTAAAGCCCTGTCTGCTTCCGATAAAGTAAGTAAAGCCAAAAAATTATTCAATCAACTTACTTTTACACATTTACCTGTAGTTGAAGATGGTTTTTTACTCGGATTGGTTGCCGAAGCCGATATGCAGACCATCGAAGACGAAAGCAAACTAATCAAAGATTTCAGCTATGCATTCCATTTATTTTTTACAGATGAAAAGATAAATTGGTTCGAACTTTTAAAAATATTTGCTTTAAATGACACAAGTATAATCCCTGTATTGGATAAAGATCAAAAGTACTTAGGTTATTATGAGTTATCTGATATATTGCATATTTTTAATAATACTCCTTTTTTAAATGACGCTGGTGCTATATTAGTTGTTTCCAAGGGAAATAAAGATTATTCATTTAGTGAAGTTGCTCAAATTGTTGAATCAAATAATGCTAAATTGTTAGGTGCTTTCATTTCAAATATTGATGAGGAGATTACGGAAGTAACTATCAAATTAAGTGATCATGACCTTAATAATACTATGCAGACCTTCAGAAGGTACAATTATTCGA
>Ga0209633_10002557_pt1 | contig 17452 bp, 19 predicted proteins | sample Cruoilmetagenom1_FD_187290 | JGI IMG/M metagenome (GOLD analysis project Ga0209633, IMG submission 187290) | Oil polluted marine microbial communities from Coal Oil Point, Santa Barbara, California, USA - Sample 1 (SPAdes) (version 2) | ecosystem: Environmental > Aquatic > Marine > Oil seeps ... | reverse complement strand
CCCGCCCCTTGGCATCGATTTTATTTGTGAATGTTGAGACAAAACGATCCATCCTTTTTTCAAAACTCCAGACCGACAATAAAACTCATTTGAGCCATTCAACCCAGCGCCGCAGCGCTCAAAAAAGCGGCGAATAAAGCGGACCGGACCAAAACGCCCCAACTGGGCGAGACATTTCAGACCGGACCCGCGCGTTTTGGCAAACCACCCAAACGCCCATTCAAAATTCTCATGAAGCGATGGCACTGACCCCATCCGTTACGGACAAGTTAACTCAGTTGCATTAGCCGGCTTATTTATTAGCCAGTCGCTGACGACCGCTTCGAAACCTTATGGGGTATGGCGGTCTGCACGAGATCATCCATTTGACCTCTCGCAAGATGAACCACGCAGGCGCCATACACCCGTATCCGCCCCGCTCGACGGATTTCTATGGGATACCATGGGATATCATGGAAGTAAATGGTCTATTAAGGTTTAAGTTGGGGATTAAGTCATTTATTTTGGGAAAAATACGTACCCGCGCAGCCCCGCGCATAGCAAGCAATGGCCGTGAGCTAAAAATCCTGAGTACAGATAAGCTGATCGAAGCGCCTCTCCGGCCACCCTATTCAGTCTTGCCGAATAATCTCAATTGATGGATAGGGTGGCGGGAGGGGGCGGCTCAGCGCCAACCACGCCACTAGTGGCAGTGGCTGCGCGGCAAACAGACAAAAGAGCGCGGGGAGCTTCGCTTGGGCACGTCACGAGCGGCAGTGCCAGGCGGAAAAATTTAGGAAAAAGAGTAAGCCAAACCCGATCGGTGCTGGCAGACGCAATCATTCACTCTCTAACTCATCCTGACGTTTGTGGGGGAAGGCGAACGCGCGACAGTTTTTCAAAAAGCACCCAAGCGACCGAACAAATCCGTTAAAAAACGCGGCGCTCAAGATTGACCTGGGCATGCTCACGCTCAACATGCGTCTTCACATATTGATTTTTTTTGCGTTCATTTTCAGCGCCCCAGCGACTCGCCAGGAAAAATGTCACGAGCACCATAAAAATATTATTGCCAAGAAGCAGCACCGCAAATTCCTGCAAACCCAAAACCAACTGATTGTCGCCTAAACCAAACCAGTTAATTGCCCCAAGCACCCTTTGGGCTAGATAACCAAGCTCCTCAAACATCTCAACCCTCCACTTACCCTTAAACTCAAATAATGGACACAACCGGAAATAGGCACAATTTTAGCGCCAATGATTTTCCAATTGATGTGGAAGACAGTGTGATTTTTTTCAAAATTTAATGAAAAGTTTAATGAAACCAATCACGCTTTTTTATTCCTGGAGCATGATCAAATGCAGCCGGCCATCAGGACATTTACATTTGCCGGGCAGCTCGGCTTATCACCCGCGCAACATTTTGAAAATTTCGTCCTTGAGCACCATGCGCTGCTTGCGCATATCTTCCATGTGCGCATCTGAGACGGGTTCAACATTGGTCTCGGACCTGTGAATCTCTCTATTCACATCATGATATTCATTTGACAACTTCAGGAAATGCGCATTGTGCAATTTCAAACTATGTATTCTGTCAATTAATTCGGGGAATTCTTCTGCCAGCTCGTGCGGTACATGCGACATGACCAACCTCCATATTTGTTGTCATATTCGCAATTTAGCTCAACCACTGATGTTCCCCTTGATTTACATCAATGCCGCCTCACAAAATCGGTCATCAACCAAAGTCATGCTAAACCCTCGCCGTTTCACGAACAAAACCACGAAGCGACCCTGCACAAAAAACTGCCTACCAGAGATCTTTCTTTTCATCCGCATCCGGAATGGCGACATCCACATTATAACCCGAGCGGATCAATGTATGCGCCGAGGCGTCACCCTGCTCGGCCGCCTTGCCGAGCCACATCTTGGCAGAGTCCAGATCATATTCGGCGCCGTGCCCGCGAAGAAGTGACAGGCCATAATTATACTGGCCAATTGAATAACCGCGCTGAGCTGCCTGTTTTTCAAGGTCAGCGGCTTTGCGCAAATCCTTGGGCACACCAAGACCATTTGAATAAAGTTGCGCCATCCAGATCATCGAGGCCTCATTACCGCCATCCGAACATTCCTTGAAAATTTTTGCAGCCCCTTCATGCCAACCCTTCTTGGTGGCAAAATAACCAAGCATGCAATGCATCGGATCATCTTTTTTGAAATCGTGAAATTTAACGAAATGCCTAAGCGTCAATTCTTCAGGATTGGTAATCCCCTCATCATCGACAAATTCTTCATGGGTATTTTCCACAATGGCGGGTTCCGCCATAAGAGGTGCAGTCACAGGAGCAGTCCACAAAATCGACACCAAAACAGCGACAGCATATTTCTTCATGTCAATACTTCCTTCTGTTCATAACGTCTGTTTATCAACCTGAACGCACACTCTATACCCAGTACAAATCGTCATACCCGATCCAAACCTTCATACCCGGTCCAAATCTTCAAGATCAGGCCTCATCACCATCGACTTTCTTTTCAGTCCCGCGAAGTCGCAATCCCTTGATGGTAAAATACAATCCCACCGCACCAAAGGCCGCGTTTAATCCATCAACGACAATTTCAGCCCAGCCAAATAGAGACTTGACCGTGCCGTTGGGACTGCGCGTTGCATACCCCTCGCCCGGGACATCTTGAGGTGCCATCACAGTTTTCGGCATAAGCATTTCGGAAAGGGGCGTCAAAAACCACAGAGCCGCTAAACCAATCAACAATATCCCTAACAGAATAAATCCAGTACCCTTCATCCCTACTCACCACTCCAACCACGTGCAAATAATTCCGAATTTCAAAAATTATACCATTTAAGTCCTCGAGGGACAAATACGCACTGGCAAAAATTCACTAAATATTTCTATAATGTCTCCAATCAGGAAACCGAAATCTGCAACTACCGGAACTAAACAATAATGGTATTCGGCACATTAACCGCAGCGACGAGCAAGCTTCTTTTGGCAATATGCGCAACCGAAATGGTCGTGGGGGTTATTTCCTGGCAATGGCTCGCTGAAAAACCGCGTGTTAACGAAAACCGGCTTTCCCCCCAGGCGCGTTCAAAACACACTTTATATCTATTAGGTCTACTTTTCTTGCTGGTAATTGCCGTGACTATTGGCGGCATATTATCTCATTTTGACCGATCATATTATATAGATGACCACCCGCATAATTCCGGGGGGATGTTAAGCCCCGCCCATTACTACATATTCACGATCTGTTATCCCGCCTATTTCTTCACCGGTGTCACCATGTATACCCTGGTAAAAAAATGGATCCCAAGCCTCTTGCCAAAATTGAAATGGCCTATACTCATTGCCGCCGGCATACCATTTCTTTTCATTCCGGCAATTGATGGCAATCTCCTCGATCAAAATATTACCGTACCGGCAGCGATCTATGTCGCATTTTACTGGATTATAAATATTGTCTGGCTCGGCGCCGGGCTAGCCCCCATTGGCTTCCAAACCCTGAAACGGTTCATGGCCGAGCTCAGCCTCTAGGCTCTTTCCGATTTGAGTGTGAAGCGAGATCTCCCCCGCACACACCCCGCACACACAAAGATAAAAGGCATAGAATGACGTTTACAAACCTGTCCCCCGAATTAGGCAAGCTACTGATTATTATTTTTCTAATAGAAATCACCATTGGCGCAGGCCTATGGTGGCGCCTTGCCAAAACGAATGAAGCAACAACCAACACCCCTGAAAAAGGACGCAGCCTTACCTATCTTCTCACCCTTTTCGGGGCGCTATTCGCTCTCATACTCACTGTGACCATAGGCGGCATACTCGCCCAGATGGACCGACCCTTTTATGCCGCAGGCGGTGCCACCAGCTCAGAGTGGACCTTAAGCCCGGCCCACTACATTATTTTTCTGACATGCTACCCGGTCTATCTTATGCTTGGGGCGCTCACATATTTGATAGTAAAACGAAACGACCCGCTCGCATTACCCAGCCTCCGGTGGTCCATATTGCTCGCGAGCTTAATGCCGATGATGTTCATTCCCGCCGTCAACGGCGAATTGCTCGACAACAAAACCACCACCTGGGAAACGGTATATCTCGGTGCATATCAGGTCGCGAACATCGCCTGGATCGCACTTGGCTTGCTGCCAATCGGCCTATACGCTGTGAGGAAAATTATGTCTGGCCTCAGTGAAACCGCACCCTGATTATCTCAACCCGCCTCAGGTGTTTCGCTTCGCGAAATACCAACACATCTTAACGACAGTCATTTCGCAAAAATGATGAGAGCCTAAAGAAACGACGAGAGCTTTCCTGGTTTGAAATTACTTCAACCCCCCAGCCAGCTTTTCAGCTTCCTTTAATGACCGGAGGCGCAACATCGCTATAGTTCCAATCAGCGGCCCAATAGCCAGATAAATAAAACCAAATCGCCAGCCAACCAGATCCACCATATAAGGCGTTAGCTGAATAGTTATGATAGTGATGAGAAATCCGATCGAAGTTTGCACAGTCACCATGGTACCAACGAGATCAGGTTCACTGAGTTCCATAATGCTGGCCGAGAACTGAGCCGAATCCGCCACCGCCGTAATCCCCCAGATGATACAGATAAAGGTCAGAATATAAGGGTCCCCACCAAAGAAAAATCCAACCACAACACTTAAACTGCCGCTGATAATCATCGCACCGCTCGTCACCAGCGTACGTCCGAATATATCCGCCAGGCGACCAGCAACAATACAACCCACCGCCCCCGCACCCACGGCTGCAAATGTCGCAAACCTGGCTGCGACTTGCATTTCTTCACCGCCCCCCGACACTTCAAAGCTTGCCGCCAAAAACAGGCCGAGCCAGGACCACATGGCGTAAAGTTCCCACATATGACCGAAATAACCGATATTGGCGAGGCGAAGCGGCCGGTACGTTAAAGCCTTTAAAGCATAATGCGCCTTGAACTTGGCTGCATTGGCATATCCGGGCCCAATCGACACAAAATTGATAAGCACCGCCGCAAGAAGTGCCAAGCCTGAACTCGTGGCCAGCACCGCTTTCCAACTATCAACCGCATATGCCCCCATGAGATGCGGTGAAGCAGAACCAAGTGTCAGCGCACCTACCAGTAAACCGACAAGAAATCCCCGGTCACCAACAGCCCAGGACGACGCGATTTTCATCCCAACCGGATAAACTCCCGCCATAAGCGCACCTGTAATTCCGCGCAACAGAAACGTCAGAGAAGACGAGGGCGGAACCCAGATCATCAGCGCATTGGCAAGAGCCGCAGCAATACAGCAGATCATGAAAAAACGCCGCGGGTCGAGCCGATCCGCGAGACCAAACACGGCGCTTAACAGCGTACCAACGACGAACCCAAGCGACACCGAGCTGCCCGCAAATGCAGCCCATCCCGGTGACAGCGTAAATTCCTTTTTGAGAATGGGTAGTATAGCCGCAGATGAGAACCACAGGCTGATCGAAAACACGCATGCAATTGCGAGCAGTGTAATCGACCACCACTTCTCACGGCTATCCAGTGGGGCATCCATTTGTTTCGTCAAGGAGCCCCACCTTAATTAGATTGCGATTAAAAAATTAAAGGGTCATCAACCCAAAGGTGGCATGCCGGGAAAGCGCTGAAGATCCTCAGCCATTGTATCCCAGTCCTGAGCACTATCCGTATAAATGACCATTTGCGGTTTAAACACGCTCGGATTGTCAAGCGTTCCGGCTTTCATGATCATCGCACCCGGCAGGGACGTAGATTCAGAGAACACCGCCGTTGCACATTTTGGGCAAAACGACCGGGTGACCTCACCGCCACTATCACCAGTGACTGTATATCGTGTCATGTCGCCTGTTACAGTAACCGCGTCCCCAGGCACAATATAATTTGACGAATGCCCCGTACCGCTTAATTTTTGACAATCCGTGCATTGACAATGCGCTGTCAAAATTGGATCTGCCGAGATTTCATATTTCACTGCACCGCAATGACATCCACCAGATTGATTAGCCATGATTTACTCCACTAAACTTGTTTTCATTCACGCAGCCGAGTTTAATCCATCAATTGGTACGATCAACCTAATTCTTGATCGCCAGACCAAATTTTCGTGATCAGGAACGAAGCGACAAGAATGATGGATAAAGAATGGATGGCGAACGGATGGTTGATAGCGGAAAGCTGCAGATGGCAGAATAAAGATGTACAGACAAAAGGACTGACGGCAAATTCGCGAGATTATTTCTTTTCGCGCGGGGCAACGCCCTCAAACAGAACCGTCTTGATCTGTGACGCCAATTCGTCAATTGATCCTTTTTCCTGATCAAACCATTCAACCGTCCAGTTCAACGAACCGATTATAAACAAACGCAACACCTTGATATCCATATCCGCCCGGATAGCACCTGCTTTTTGCGCCCTTGTCAAAAGCCGGTCCCAACAAGTGACATAGGCCTGACGTATCGATCTATTGCGTTCCCTGAGCTCTTGCGGCAACTGACCATAATTCCGAATATTAGCCGACACAAAATCACCGTGCGACAATAGCCCAAAGAGATGCCCTTCAACCGCTGTCTCGACATATTGCCTCATGCTGGCACCTTTACCAAGCTCCTCAATCCGGCGGTTAACCTCGTCATGAACAAAGCTGATGCCAAGATCGAGAATCTCGCAAATCATGTCATCTTTGGAATCAAAATGATAATAGACACTGCCCGCCTGCATGCCAGCCGCGTCGCCAATTTGCCGAAGCGTAGTCGCAGCATATCCCTTATCGCGAAAAAGTTTGGACGCGACATCCAAAATCTTGCGCCGTGACTCATTTTCGGGATTTGATGATTTACGATCATTGACCGTACGAGATTTGGATTTCGCCTTAGTGTTATTCGCCATAGCGTTTATTATTTCATTCCTGTAATGCGCCCCTGTGATGCGCTCTTTTAATGCACCCGCCATAAAACTGGGGCCAGGCTAGTCACCCACACTGGGACCGGATCGCAGCGCCATTGCGCCCCCAATCTGCCAGCCATGACTTATTCAACATTGGTCTAATGAACTATGACAGCAAACGACAAAAAATTCAAACAAACATTTGTCTGCCTTTCATATGAAAGGCAGCGCTATGATGCACTGCACCATATAAATCTGAATATCTGAACCGCACCTGCATAGCAAGTGCCTCCCCCTTTAAATAATACTAATGATCTAACCTATGAGACGGTTTACCAACAACAGAGATCAGCGACATTAAATCAGGACACCAAATACCTAATCTTGACCGATCATCAACGGCTTGGTTGGTGGGTCGCCTTCCATAATCTCCAGCTCATCCGAAGCGGGCTCCGTATTGAGAACGGTCAGAAGCGGCGTCAAACCGTCCGTATCCTCAAACACATAAATCTCAACATCACGTCGCGCCCCCTCCGACCATCCAGCGAGCTGGTGTGCCCGTTCCGCTTTGGAGAAAAGGCCGTGATTACGAATAGGTTGTTTCTCCCGGTGCTGATCAGCCAATTCTCCAGTAATCTTGTTCTTATCAAGCCATTCTTTTCGAATAGATGTGAGATCCGTGTCGCTCGTAAATGTCTCTTCTTCAACCAGTTCCTCCATCTCTTCCTTTGTCGGCCAGCGCACCAGATCAAGATCGGTCAGCACCCCGGCCAACTGGTTCATGGCAAGAGCACGCGCACTCTCGTCCTTGTCTTGAGAATCCCCCGCAAAGAGATTGGGAATAATAAAATAGGAACTTTGCCGGTGATGCAGAAAATGTTTGCGCACCCATTCAAAATCAGCCCCCGGTGCCCGCGCAATCGCCGTCTGAACCGCATCGCGAATATGCCGGATAACCGTCTCAGGCGGTATGACCATTTTTGTACTCGTAAGGCCCGCACGTACAGGTTGTTGTGATGGCGGATTGAGCACTGTCAGCGCAAAGAGCCCAAGATCAATCCCGAGCGTCGCCAGAAGTGCAATCAGATCGCGACCCGAAAATGTCGACTTGTCACCGTCCCCTCCGCCAAAGAGACGCGCCGGAAATCCGGCGATATTGCTCCAAAGGTTTTTCACCGCATTGGCGACTCCTGCCGCCCCCTCGGTAAATTCAGCTTCCCTGAGATCAAGCACCGCCGGTTGCGCTGCCTGCTCCGCCGCCAGCCTCAACCGTTGCCCGAGCGTGGGGTCGTAACAAGAAAAGCCCGCTTCACCCGGCGCTACCGAAACCGCATCCGCAAGCGCACGCATTTCACCGGCCGTCGATTTGCCAAACTGATTGCTCCGCGCCGCGATATTCCGCGCCTTACCCCGAATATTGGAGGCTTGAGCTTCAAAATTTTTCTGCCGCTCCGCGACCGTCGCACCTTCAAACCGGGCCGCACTGCGCCGCAATTGCTCAAGGTCCGCCTGCACCGGACCAACCCAAGATTTGGTAATACCGTCCCGAAGCGAGACCACCCCGTCACGCACGCCGCGGCGCGCATTATATAATGGCCCCTGTCCGGCACCCGACGCAACCCCGCAACTGCCGCCGCTACTCTCTTCCCGCGCCATCTGTGTTTCCGACCAGCTCACGACATTGTCGAGCTGAATCCGAACCGCATCAAGACGCGCCGCAACCACAGCCCCCGCATCCCGCGCGTCTTCCTGCAAACCAGAAAGGCTGGTGCGTGTCGCCTCTTCCCCCGCAATAAGGCTCCACCAGAACCCGTAACCAAAACCGATCGACCAAAGTGCGAGAAATATATAAAGCGGCAGAGTGATCATGCGTTCGGTAAAAAGCCGTGATTTGGCAAATGTCTCACGCAGCGACAACCACATCAAAAAAGTGAGCGCCACCACAATGGCGATAACAATAAAGGAATTGCTGATATCAAGCGCACCGGAGCTCTTCGCCCCGCCCGATGACGAGACACCGACAATAAAATCGCTCATGCCACTCCACGTCGCATATCCCGAAAGACAAAGAAGCATGAGAGATGCCACGCCGATAAGCGCGTTACGCCCTACAATATAATCAATGAAACGTCCCATGCGCGACGACGCCGGCTCAACATACTCAGCCATAACCAATTCCCCAAATCACCAAATTTATCCCTGGTCACCAATATAGGCCCGTCTGGTCAATGAGTGCAAGCAAAGCGGTGCTATGAAGCATTTGATATTTAAGGGATTCCCAAACATCAGTATTTATGAATATACTACCGTAAATAGCACCTGACTGATAAGGTCTGGCAAAATCCGATCACGAGCGAGCAAATTCTAGTTCGTTATTTTTATTGAGTAGTTTGGAACCGCGTATGAAATTCTCCACCATAGAAGATGCCATCGAAACCATCCGCGACGGCGGAACAATCATTGTTGTCGATGATGAAGACCGTGAGAACGAGGGCGACTTTGTCTGCGCGGCAGACACGATCACCCCCGAAAAGCTGAATTTCATTCTCCAGGGGCGTGGCCTTTATTGCGTCACCATGCCGGAAGACTGGGCAACGCGGCTCGAACTGCAACCAGCCGTCACCAACTCCAACGCCGAGCAGGACACCGCCTTTACCGTATCCGTTGATCACATCTCAACAACCACCGGCATATCAGCAGAAGAACGCTCCACCACAACCAAGGCACTTGCCAACCCCAACACACCACCAGGCGATCTGATGCGCCCCGGTCATGTTTTCCCGCTTGTCGCACGCGAAGGTGGTGTACTCATCCGCGCCGGACACACTGAGGCATCAGTTGATCTCGCACGTCTTGCCGGTCTGAACCCGGTTGGCGTTCTCATCGAAATCCTCAATGAAGACGGCACCATGGCGCGCCGCGATGAACTCATGGTCATCGCCGAGCGTGAGAATATGCACATCATAACCATTGCCGACCTCATCCGTTATCGCCACCGCACGGAGCGGTTGGTCAGACGGGTTGTCGAAACCAAACTGCCAACCCACTACGGCGACTGGATGGTTTTTGGTTATGAAATCGACCACGACCCACAACAACCCATTATCCTGGTAAAGGGCGATCTGCAATCTGTTGAAGCGCCGCTCGTGCGTGTGCATTCATCCTGCTTCACGGGTGACGCGCTTGAAAGCCTGCGCTGTGATTGCGGCGACCAGCTCCACATGGCTATGGCCATGATCGAGAAAGAAGGGGTTGGCGCCATCGTTTACCTGCCGCAAGAGGGACGCGGCATCGGCCTGATAGAAAAACTCAAAGCCTATGCGCTTCAAGATCAGGGCATGGATACGGTCGAAGCCAACCTGGCCCTCGGCCATCCCGAGGACAGCCGGGATTACGGTGTCGGAATCCAGCTTATCAAAGATCTCGGTCTTTCCAGAATCCGGTTGCTGACCAATAATCCAAAAAAGACCGACGCTTTTATTTATCACGGCTTCCAGCTGGAAATTATCGATCAGGTACCGATTATCGGTCCCAATCGCCCGGAGGTTATGAATTACCTGGCAACCAAGCGCGACAAGATGGGACACGCATTACCAGCTGACCTTGAAGTAGTTGCAGGCAAAAAGACCGCCAACGACCACTAGATCAGGTCCATCAGATCAACACTCGAGCGCTTGCCGACCAAGCTCCGGCTGTCGGCAAGAAAGCGTTCGGCATGATCTTGTCCCGCTTCAAAGAGGGTCTTGAGATTTTTTGCGTCCGGCCTGATTTTGCTCTCCAGCGGCAATGCCGCCAGATATTCCCCGCCATCAATATGATGAAAACGATGTTGCTTGTACCTCTCAATCCGGGATTTATCTGCCGAGAACAAACCAACACGGGTCGCCCGTATTTTCTGAATCATCCCAAGCTCCCGGTGAAGCGGCTGATTGAACATCATCCAATTCATATGATTGGTAATATTGCGCGCCGATTTCGGCACTTCAGTCACCCGCGAGGGTTCAAGCTGCACGAGAAGGCTATCTTCGGCATCGCCCTTGAGGATGAGCGAACCAAGATCCGGATTAGCCGAAAATCCGCCGTCCCAATAATACTCATCGCCAATCTGCACCGCGCGCTGGACTGTCGGCAAACAGGCCGATGCCATCACCACGTCAGCACTTAATTCATGGTTCTCGAAAACACGTGCCCGCCCCGTCGACACATTGGTCGCCGCCACAAATAATTTAATACCGCCCGCCTGCCCGAGCGCTTTAAAATCAATCTGCGTTTCAACAATTTCCCGCAATGGGTCGATGTTCATCGGATTTAGCTGGCTGGGAGAAAACACCTGCGCCATCTGTTCGGCCGACGCACCGGCAATCTCATCCAGGAACTCCCGACCCATTTGAAACGGATTAAGCGCACCCAGATCAGGAGGTGCTGCATCACGAACCGCCATCCAGACTTCCCGGAGTGTTTCCCGCGCCCCAAGCGCCCCATCGCGCTCAAAACCGGATGCCAATGCGACAGCATTAAGCGCGCCAGCACTGGTGCCACTAATGGCACTTATTTCAATCGAGGGCTCTTCGAGAAGACGGTCGAGAACGCCCCACGTGAACGCCCCATGCGCCCCGCCACCCTGAAGTGCGAGATTAATCGCATGCGCATTTTTACCAAAGAGACCCATTAGAAATTGCAAACCCCGATTTAATTGTCACGTCTTCACCTGACACCCAATTGCACCCCAATCAAGGCAGTTCCACGATATCCCCATATCAAGAAATCAACCTACAAATAGCCGGTGCCTGATTACAGGCATAGAAAATATGGCGCGCAGCCAAAAAGCTCCACCCCATACGCCATAAGCCACATCAGGGACATCGCCCAAAGAGCTTACTCAACGGCTTCCTTCACAAGTTTTTCGAGAAATTTATCAAGCGCCAGCAGCGTCTTTTTCGACGCCTCCGATCCGACCGCCACCGGTCTCCGGTAGCCTATATAGCTAACGCCTTTATCACCAGCCAATTGATAAACGTATAAAAGATAAGGGCAGAACACGATATTCATAGGATCAGATCCCATGGTCGCATGTGAGTTTGGTGCCGAGCAGAATGTAAAAAATTCGGCTTTCTCATAAATTGTTTTCTTTGCGCCAACATCATCAGCCGTCCGACCAAGCATATCACCGACACTGCCATTATAAACAACTTTAAGCCCGGCATTCACGATGGCGCTCTCAAGATCAAACCTTGCATCATCAAAATCTGCCTCAACCTTGAAGACCTGCAAAGGATGCCCGCCGTCCAGTGCAAGCACCGCATTATTTGACGAGATAAGCAACGCCAAGCCAAATAGGGACGAAATTAGCCCAGCGACGAATTTCGATATCCCACCCATCCACTGCACTCTCAAAAACTTCATCAAATCATCTCCACAATACCAATTCATGATCCGGTTCCAGGGTAAGGGCCGGTTATTTTGGTCAATAGTGGACTTCAATCGCAAGGCGGTCAAGTTAGAGGAGCAGCGTGATTAATCTCCTCAATAAGAATTTATTCACGCACACGCGAAAGCGCCTTCACCTCACGCCTTAAGGCGCGCAGCTCAATAAGCACCTCATCGACTTCGTGCTCTGTGTCTTCAACTGCCGCCTCAATTGCCTGGTTTTGCGGCTGCATCGCATCAACAATAATACCGATAAAAAGATTAAGCACAGCAAATGACGTGACCAGAATATAGATCACGAAAAAAGACCACGCCCAAGGGTGATTCTTGATAACGGTGTCTGCGATATCCGGCCACCCCTCCAGGGTCATAACCTTGAAAAGCGAAAATGCCGACGCCCCAAGCGTACCAAAATATTCAGGGTTTGTGACACCAAACAACTTTGTTGCCATAACCGAAGAAACATAAAGAATGAGAAGAAGAAGCATGGTAATCGACCCCATGCCGGGCAGTGCGTTCAATAGTCCGCTTACTACCCGCCGCATCGACGGTACGCCAGAGACAATTCTGAGCGCCCTCAATATGCGGAATGCCCTGAGCACTGATAAATTTCCAGTGGCCGGTATAAGCGTGATACCGACGACAACAAAATCAAAAATACTCCACGGATCACGCCAAAACTGCCCTCCAAACGCAAAAATACGCAAGAGGATTTCAATGACAAATATAGTCAAAATAACCTTGTCGAGTTGCTCCATGTGAGGTGAAAGCGCCACCCGCATGCCAGAATCCGTTTCAAGCCCAAGCATGATCGCATTGATGATGATCAACCAGAGGATGGTTTTCTCAAACCTGCCACTCGACAACACCTGACGCAATTGCGCTCGAAATCCTGACGCGGGCGCATCCTTGATATTAAACATTGAAAATAATGCGCTCATAAGTTCCCCATCTCATTCATGCCGTTAAGCTCCACCGATCACTTCATCTGCATACGGCTCAGGCACCGATCATCTCCGATTCGCGTTTCCCATGAAATCCAAGATCAACATCCGACGTTTCGATTGTGTGGACAGCTCCATCAAGAGAACTAAATCCCCGTCCCGTCAAATGCGCAGACCACACACCCTTATCATGATAAAAATCATAAAGATTGTAACGCGCCAGCGGTTTGTGTCCGACCTTCCCCGATGAAGCTGACGGCACACCGATAATCGGAATATGCCCATGCCTGCCATCTATGAAATTGGTCGATTGACTATGCCAGTGACCGTGCAAGATAAGATCCATGCCATATTTTTTCGCAAGCCCCCCAAATGCCTTCGCATCCTTAAGTCCGTGGTACCAATTCGAACGGCTGACAATAGGCGGATGATGGATCGCTATGATCTTGCACAGGTCCGCGCAAGAGGCATCTCCCAATATATTTTCAACATAAGCAATCTGGTCTTTTCCGAGCCGTCCCGCCGCAATAAAGGGCATCGTCGGCACCGCACTGGAGAGCCCTATCAGCGCAACATCGCCATATCTTTTTACAAACGGAAAGCCCCGTGCGTCGGCACCGCCAGAAATAGCCTGCCCACCGGCATTTGACGTCATATAAGGCCGCCAGCGCTCAAAACCCGGATCAATGCGCATTTTGACGTAAGCATCATGATTGCCAGGCACAACGCTAACAAAGTCCGGCGTCCCCAAATCTTCAAGCCAATCTTGAGCTGCAATAAATTCCTCCGGCAACCCAAGATTAACAAGGTCACCCGTCACCACCACATGATCAGGTTCATGCAGTTTGATATCGTGCAACAGCACGTCAAGCCTGTCGCGCTTGTGCACTTTGTGCCTATTCCGTTGCCAGTTAATATATCCAAAGACCCGTTTATTCGCGAGTGAACGCCATCTCGCCCCGACAAGCGGACTGAGATGAATATCGGAAAGGTGGGCAAGCCGGAATTGACGTTTCATCAAAAAATAATCCTGAACTCAAAATTTCATGCTATCTGCAAAAACTCGAAATCGAAGAAAAAACTGTATATCTACCCATAACTCATGGGAATCCAAATGTCAGAGAAACAAAATAGCCGAACAAATATGATTGGCAAGCTCCTGCATCCGTGGTGGCGGCTGACACGCGCCCAGACATTGGGCGCACAGGGCGTGCTGTTTGACAAAAATAATTCAGTATTGCTCGTCCGCCACGGATACCGCCCCGGCTGGCATTTTCCGGGCGGCGGTGTCGAGCATGGGCAAACGGTTCTCATGGCCGCTACGCGCGAGGTACGCGAAGAAACCGGCATAGAGGTCAATTCCGAAAAAGCCGAGTTACATGGAATTTTTGCAAATTTTCATGCCTTTCCAGGCGACCACATAGCGCTCTTCATAATGCGTGACTGGCAACGGTTTGAGACACCAACGCCCAATGCCGAGATACGCGAGCAACGCTTCTTTTCACCCGATGACCTGCCCAAAGATACAGGTGAGCCGACCAAACGTCGGCTGAACGAAATTTTGCGAAACGCGCCCATTGCAGAATATTGGTAAGACCGTAAATTCTGCTATAAGCCAGAAAACTTCGCTAAAACGTCAATGCCACCAGTCAGAAATTCGAAAATACTTCAAAATGTCAGACAGCTATATCATCAGGCCCATGCAGGACGCCGACCTCAGCCAGGTTGCAAAACTCGAAGCGCGCGTCTACGGACCAGGCCGCTTCGCCCGAACAGCCTACCGCCTGCGCGAAGGTGGCCATCAGCGTTCCGAACTTTGCATGTCCGCCTGGAAAAAGGACGAACTCGCCGGAGCCGTGCGCCTGACCCAGGTGCAAATTGGCGCGCGCTGCAAGGCCGCATTGCTTGGCCCCCTTAATGTGGCACCTGAACACACCGGCGATAATCTTGGAATACGATTGATCGAGGCCGCAGCCGAGGCCGCCCGGGATATGAAACTCGACGCACTCATCCTCATTGGAGACGCACCATATTACGGCAAGGCCGGCTTCAAGCCATTGCCGTTTGGCCGCGTGACAATGCCCGGACCCGTCGATCCCGCACGTCTTCTCATTCTTGAACTTACACCGGATATCGCCCAAAATTGCCGCGGCTTAATTACGGCCACAAAATTGGTAACCGGGCGAAATTCCACTCTAACAAAAAGTCCGCATAAACAATCCGAGCCCACTCCATGAACGCGAAATTACGAAAAATCGCCGCCGCGATCATGATCGGCCAGGACGGAAATTTTCTCCTGCAACTACGCGACGATAAACCGGGTTTATTATTTGCAGGCATGATTGGCCTGTTTGGCGGCCACCGGGAAAAGGGCGAAACATTCATCGAATGCGCCATGCGCGAAATCGAGGAAGAGACCGGATTTAAACCGGGCGAAAAAGCATTCGAACCATTGGTAAAATACCGCACCCGCTATCCCGACGGTGCAAAAGTCAAAGGTTCATTTTATGTACTTAAAAATGTGCCCGAGCAAAAGCTTGTAATCACCGAAGGAACAATGATTTCAGTGCGGCCCAACGATCTACCTAAACATTTCGAGCGCATGACGCCCGCCACATGTTTTGTCGTGAAAACATATCTCGATCTCAGCCGCGGCCGCGATTGAACGAAGCAAACACAGAAAAGTCATCACGCTAAAAACGCAACTCCTCTCAGCAAAGACAGTTTGAGTGCTAGATTACCGTTTTGGCGATTGTTGTGCGCCCCCCAATCCGCTCGTTCTTTGATGCTTGTCTGGATCCCCATCGACATGGGGATGACGGTGGTGGGTGGCTTAGCGCTAGTCACGAGTGACAGCGCGGTATATTTAAAAAACCGGTCCTAAGTGATTTCCTTGGTTTTCAAAAACTCAATGCCCTCATGCTTCTTGATATGGAAATCTAGTTCCCATTCACCCTTGGCAAGAAACACCGGATCACCATTGCGGTCTCGCACCACATGCAATGACTGGGAGCTCAAAAACTCATCAAGGGACTGTTCATCTGATGAGCGCAACCAGCGCGCAACCGAATAAGGCGCGGCCTCAAAATCAATATCTATCCGGTAATCCTGCTTGGCCCGCGACTTGAGCACATCAAGCTGCAGCACGCCCACCACACCAACAATCCAGTTTGACCCAATGGACGGTTTAAAGACCTGAATAGCTCCTTCATCAGCAAGATCGTCAAGCGCCTGCCTGAGCTGCTTGATTTTAGTCGTATCAACCATCCGTACACGGCGCAAAATTTCAGGCGCAAACACAGGCAGTCCGGTAAAGCGCAATTCTTCACCCTCAGTAAACGTATCGCCAACCCGTATCGTACCGTGATTGGGAATACCAATAACATCGCCCGCGCGCGCATCTTCCGCCACTTCCCGGTCCTGGGCAAAAAAGATAATCGGACTATGGATCATGATATCCTTGCCCGTACGCACCTGACGGAGCTTCATTCCGCGTTTGAAATGCCCCGAGATAAGCCGCAAAAAAGCAATTCGGTCTCGGTGGTTCTTGTCCATATTGGCCTGAACCTTAAACACAAATCCCGACACGGCCTTCTCGGACGGTTCAACCGGCCTGCTTTCAGCCTCGACCACCTGCGGCGTTGGTGCGTGCTCACCAATCAGATCGAGCAAAGGTTCAATACAATAATCCCGTAAAGCAGAGCCGAAAATGACGGGCGTCAAATGGCCTTCCCTGTAAGCTTGCCGGTCAAAAGCCGGATAGCCCCCTTGTGCCAATTCCATATTTTCACGTTCAACCGCCAAAACCTGATCATCAACCAAGCCATCCAACTGCTTGTCATCAACACCAGAGCAAGGAATTATTTTATCAAAGGCAGTGCCTTTGCCAGCATTTGAGGTATGAAAATTATTCGTTTGAAAATCAAAACAACCATGAAACTGCCCGCCCAGACCAACCGGCCAGACCAGAGGACAAATATCAAGTGCCAGTTTTTCTTGAATCTCATCAAGGATTTCAAACGGATCAACACCTTCCCGGTCGACTTTATTGACGAAGGTAATGATCGGAATATCGCGCAAGCGACAAACTTCAAAAAGCTTGAGCGTCTGCGCCTCAATTCCCTTGGCAGCGTCAATCACCATAATCGCACTATCGACCGCCGTTAGTGTCCGGTAGGTGTCCT
>Ga0209633_10002556_pt1 | contig 17452 bp, 18 predicted proteins | sample Cruoilmetagenom1_FD_187290 | JGI IMG/M metagenome (GOLD analysis project Ga0209633, IMG submission 187290) | Oil polluted marine microbial communities from Coal Oil Point, Santa Barbara, California, USA - Sample 1 (SPAdes) (version 2) | ecosystem: Environmental > Aquatic > Marine > Oil seeps ... | reverse complement strand
AACCACGGGCAAATACCCCGCCCATTTCTCCAAGGCCAATCAGTACAATATTTTTTTTCATGATCTGTTCTTTTGTTCGAGTTTTTCCCGGTTCCAGTATATTTCTTCACCGCCTTCTGCACGCGCCAAGGTACGCGCAATAACAAACAGTAAATCAGACAATCTGTTCAGGTAGGTGAGTACAGGAGCATTCAAGGGTTCTTCGCGGTTGAGGCTGACGCAGCGTCTCTCGGCTCTCCGGCAAACGCTGCGTGCCAGATGGCAGCTGGAGGTCGCGACACCACCCGCAGGTAGAATAAATTCCTTCAGGTAAGGCAGCGATTTATTAAGTTCATCCAGCCACTGTTCGAGTGCATCGGTATGTTGAGCCGTCATGATATTGTAATCAGGAATCGCCAGTTCACCGCCGAGATCGAACAGGTCATGCTGGATAATCGTCAGGTATTGATGAATGTTTGCCGGAATGGACTGGCAACACACCATGCCGATAATACTATTGAGCTCATCGACGCAGCCAATGGCCTCCATGCGCATACTGTCCTTGTCGATACGGCTGCCGTCGGCCAGGCCGGTGGTGCCATCGTCGCCGGTGCGAGTATAGATTTTCGAAAGGCGGTTACCCATTCTTGTGTCTCAACTATCCGTTAATTTATAAATGATGGGGAGTATAACATCGATATCGTGTCCTTGAAGCCATTGACGGGCCTCGGGTAAAGCGGCGACGCGCAGTACACTTTTCATTGCCGCATTATCGAGAATGCTGTAGCCGGAACTATCGATGACGTGAATATTGGTCAACTCACCACTGGCCAGTACGCGGATCCCCAGATTAACCTGGCCTTCCCAGGCGCGCCGGATGGCCATGTTGGGATAGTGATGGTTAAAAGCAATTTTAATATGGAGTTGTTTTTGAATGCGTGCATGGATAACTTGTTGCTCATTTTCCTGGTTGTCAGCTGCATTGACAGGTCTGGCGGTGGCAGGTGTTTCCTGTGCAGTAGCCATGACAGGGTGATTGTTGACAGGTTTTGGTGAAGATGTTGCGAAAGACGATGCCTGTCTTTCAGGTAAGGCCTGCTGTGTTGAAATCGTTTTTTTATGGGGCACTCGTTTAATGGTCTTGCTAACAGGTTTGTTATCGGTCTCGGCTTTAGCCATCTTGTTGGTAGTTTTTTCAGGCGCGACTTTTTGGGCTGGCATGGCCGGTGCGCTATCCAGCGCCAGCAACAGCGTACCGGAAGACGATGGCGTCGATATTTCCAGGTGGCTATCCACCTGCCATGCCATAATGACAAGCGCATGCAGCCCTAGAGACAGCAGTACCAACCAGAAAAGATGTGTATTGTTTACGTTCAAAAAAACAGTGCCACTATCGTTAGGAAGTTATCATGGGAATGAGCAACAGGGGGAGGGTAAAACTCGTATCAGGTCGCCCGCCGCAACGCATTCTTTGCCATTCGGGCCGGTCTCCGGGCTGACAGGGTTATTAATCCAGGCGCCTTCCCATGTTCTACACAGTGGCCAATGCCTGATTAAACCTGATTACCGTTGCGGGGGCAGCGTCGGAATTATCTGCCAGGCAGACTCACCGAACTTCACGTTTCACTCCTGACTCAGGAGCACCCGAATGATGCGTGTATGGTACACGATAGTCGCTGCAATTTCCCGAATCTTGTCCATCATCTTATTTTTGTCAGGGAATGTCGGCGGTGAGGCTGGAGCGTTATGTTGTTGTGGTGTTCTGCCACACTCACAGACTTGTTCTTGTTAGTGATCATCTGATGGCTTTTCAATCACCTGATGCTCATGACATATGTTTATTTCATTGAAATATATAAATATTTCCTGATATCGTAAGGACTCTGTCATCCCCTTCATATGTGCCAGAGGGGGGTGAATCCTTTATTATCGATAATAATGATGTCGATATTCGCTCGTAACCCTTGACATTCCTGTAGATTTTGCTAATTTCTGTAATAACAGAAATTACGGAAATAACGATATGCAACTCACACCTGTCATGGAAAAGTTTATTGTGCACTGGGGCGAAATGGGTACCCGTTGGGGTGTCAATCGTACCGTCGCGCAAATCCATGCCCTGTTGTATCTTTCGCCCAAACCGTTAAATGCAGAGGAAATCAGTGAAACCCTGGGGGCGGCGCGTTCCAATGTCAGTACCAGCCTGAAAGAACTGATGTCATGGGGTCTGGTGAAGGTGAGCCATGTGCTCGGTGACCGCCGAGATCACTTTGAATCGATGAAGGACCTGTGGGATATCTTCAACTGTGTCGTTGCCGAGCGTAAAAAACGTGAGATCGATCCCACCCTGACCCTGCTGCGCCAGTGTGAACTGGAGGCCGCGGACGATACCGAGACCTCTGAAGAAGTGAAACAACGAATCAGGAGTATGACCGAATTTCTGGAGACCTTGACTACCTGGTATGACCAGATGAGCGGCATACCAAAAACAACATTAGTCAAGTTAATGAAGCTGGGATCACGAATTACCAAGTTCCTGGGTAAATAAGCGAGGTGTTACTATGTTGCGTCAATACAGGTTAGCCAAGGGTTTTTTTTTAAAGTCTTATGATTTCTGTTTTTACAGAAATAACGAAAATAACAGACAAGATGAGATGGCCGATTTATTCTCTGTCTCGGTCGTCTTGTATGACCACGCCTGTCCCGTCTGTCGTGTCGAAATGGAGAGACTGAAGCGTCGTGATCGCCAGGAAAGGTTAGTGCTGCTGGATATCAGTAGCCCCGCGTTTAATGAGCAGACCTGGGGTATCAGTCATGCTGATGCCAGCGCAGCCTTGCATGTCCTAACGCCCACAAATGAGTGGCTGGTGGGAATGCCCGCTATTCGCCATGTCTATCAGCGGGTGGGCCTGGGCTGGATGATGGCGCCCAGCGGTTGGTCTGTTATTTCACCACTTGCTGATCGGCTTTATCGATATATTGCACCCAATCGTTATGCCATCTCGCGCTGGCTTGGACTTGCATCGAGTTCGACACCTTGTACTGATTCTGTTTGTACCAGCGCAAAGCTTAAACAAGGAGATCCGTCATGATGGATTTGTTTATCAACTTAATGATCCTGCAAGCACTGATGGGTGCGTTCGATACCTTGTATCACCATGAGTTCAAGGTGGCGTTACCACGTTGCCCGAATGCACGCCTGGAATTGTCGATCCATGCCATCAGGGCAATATTGTATAGCATCGTGTTTATGGGGCTGGCCTGGTATGAATGGGGAGGTCTGTGGGTGTGGTTACTGATCAGTATTGTCTTGATCGAGGTTGGATTAACCTTGTGGGATTTTGTGATTGAAGATACCACGCGTCTGTTGCCCGCATCCGAAAGGGTGACGCATACCTTGTTGGCGATTAATGGTGGGGCTGCCTTTGTGTTGTTGGCCATTATACTCCCGGAATGGTTTTCAAGATCCACCGAGTTCTATGCGATCGACTATGGTTGGAAGTCATGGTTTCTTAGTGTCGGCGCCATTGGTGTGGGGTTATCAGGAATACGTGATGGTCTAGCTGCGTGGGCGGTACAGCGACTTGATCTACATCTTGGGCTTGATGTCGGTGGACATAAACGCTTTTTGATTTCAGGCGGTACCGGTTTTATTGGTAGTGCTTTGATACGTGAGCTGCTTTATATGGGGCATGATGTGACCGTTATTAGTCGCCGACCATTGGCCGCTGCGATGCAATTCGCGGGTAAGGTGCGGGCAGTAAGCAGTACCAATGAATTATCGGCGCAGGAATGTTTTGATGTGGTTATTAATCTTGCCGGTGCACCTGTTGTTGGTCTGCCGTGGTCTACGCAACGTAAACGTGTGATTACGCAAAGCCGTTTGAATATCACTCGTGATTTGTTGAGTTTTGTCAGAAAATCGCATCAGCGTCCGCCCGTATGGGTGCAGGCTTCTGCTATTGGTTATTACGGCCCAACAAGTGAAATACCTGTCGATGAAACATCATCATCAGGTTCCGGGTTTGCAGCAGAGTTATGTCGGCAATGGGAAGACATGACAACCGAGCTGGAAGCCTTATCCATACGTTGTGTCATCCTGCGTTTTGGCCTGGTATTTGGTCGGAGTGGTGGTTCGCTACCCATGATGCTGTTGTCATTTCGCATGGGGATGGGCGGCGTCATCGGTGATGGCAAGCAATTCATGAGCTGGATCCATATAGAGGATTTATTAAGATTGATAGCTTATTCAGTAAAAGATCCATCCGTATCGGGTGCCATTAATGCAGTCGCACCCGATGTGCCTACCTATGAGCAGTTTGCAAAAGCGACCGGGCGCATGTTGCACAGACCGGTACTGATGACGATCCCTGCAAGCCTGTTAAGGACACTTCTTGGTGAAATGGCATCCATGTTTGTTGATGGGCCGAAAATAGTATCGGGCCGTCTCGATAAAATGCAGTTTGAATATCGTTTCCCGGAATTGCGCGCTGCCTTAATGGACCTGACTTGAGGAGATACACGATGGGCGCACAACAATTGAGTTATAACTATGATCTGAAAACAGAGCAGGCAGACATGTGTCGCGTGACATCTTTTGCTGCCATACTTCGCCAGGTGCTGGGTGATCATGCCTGGTCGCAATTGGAATCCGCTATAGTGACGAGGTTTTCCGTTTATGTGAGTGATAAGCATCCACTCATTTTCCGTGGAAAAATGCAATGGGTCTATTGCTCGCCTATTGGTTTTTTAATATCGAAAGTGATCAAGCGCTTTGCGATACTGCCTGACATCTGCGCCAGGGATAGCGAGTTTACATTTAATATCGGCATGCGTAACGGTGAGATTTTTAAGCAGCGAATATATGAACTGGCGGATGATGATGAATTTAAATTCTCGTCAACCTTTAGCGGTGCGCCACGGCTGCACGAGGAATTTAATGGCGGTATTGGTATGTATCTGGGGTTGCTGGTCAAACGTGGCGCATTAATATTTCGTGATCAAGGGTATTTTTATCGAATTAACAATTGGCGTCTACGTTTGCCACGCTGGTTGACCGTGGGTCATTTTGACCTGTTGCATCGAAATATTAATGATCAACGCTTTCAAATCATTATCCGAGTGGTGCATCCCTTGCTGGGCACCTTGTTTTATCAGCGTGGTGAGTTCGAAGCAAGACATGTCAGTTAAATAAGGTGATTGCGGTACTTGTATCCTTTCAGTGTTGACCCTATTATGCCTTAAATAAGGAAGATCAGGTTGATTCGAAATACTATGTCATTGCAAGCGCAGCGTGGCTTGATTTAAAATGTGGTGTCATTGCGAGTACCCACAGGGCATAAACTACGCGTGGCAATCTGTTGAAAAGGATCACAAGGTAACGGATAGTCCAGTCATTCATGGGCGAACGGCTGCTGTTCAGGTATTGGCAAAAAAGGCTGAGTAAAATTGAGTAATGAACTCGTCACAGAGCAAGGTGTCGATGTTTTCACCATCGATACCGGATACCAACGTAGGGGGCTGGTCGCCAGCCACCTGATACATCATAAAGGTCGTTATGCCTTTATCGATGTTGGCACTAGCAGCTGCCTACATACCATCCGCCTGGTCATGTCTATCATGAAAATCAAACCCGACCAGGTGGACTACGTCATGGTTACCCATGTCCATCTCGATCACGCCGGTGCCGCCGGCACCCTTATGCAGGAACTACCAAAAGCGCAGCTCGTGGTTCACCCACACGGTGCCCGGCATATGATAGACCCAGCAAAGCTCATCGACGGTGCTACCGCAGTCTATGGTGAAGAGCGCATGAATAATACCTTCGGTGAGATTTTACCCGTCGCGGCCGACAGGGTAATAGAAGCGACCGATGAAATGACTCTGAATCTCAATGGTCGTGAACTGCTATTCCTCGATACGCCGGGTCATGCGAGGCATCACTATTGCGTCTATGACGAACTAAGTCAGGGCATTTTCACTGGTGACACCTTCGGTCTATCCTACAGTCCCCTGGCGGTTAACGGTCGTTCATTTGTATTCCCAACGACTACGCCCGTACAGTTTGATCCCGAAGCTTTGCACGCTTCAATTGATCGTCTTGTCAGCTTCAAACCCGAAAAAATGTTTCTAACTCATTTTGGTTGCTTGCCAGATCCCGAGCAAGCAGCGAGTCAATTACATCAGTATATTGATAACTTTGTCAGTATCGCCAGTAGTATAGAGTATACGGATGCAGGCTCATGCACGGCAGAGTTACACAAGGCATTGCAAACTTATCTGATTGTGACGCTTCGTGACTTTGGCTGCCAAATGCCCGAGCAGGATATCCTGCCGATAATGAGTATGGACCTTGACCTGAATGCGCAGGGTTTGTGTTGTTGGTTACAAAAGCAAAATCAATCTGCGTCATAATTTCTGCGCAGTGTCAGCAGGGATCACAAGAGTGCCTGAAGATTTTCCTGGATAGTGTTTTAGATAAATGACAGCTCTAATAGTGATTGGTATAACATGGAAAAATTTGATCCCGTTATTTTCCCTGAACCCTAATCATAGTTAAAACTTAATCTGGGTAAAATTTATAAAATAGAAAGATGCTCTGAATTGCAAGCGAATTGCAAGCAGGGCCTATCTCGACGATTCCTCCTCCATCCTTCGGGCTATCATGGATAACTTATTATCCGTGGCAGCTATTTTTCATTAAGTATTTTAAATGATTTAACTAAAGTCGGTAAAGCGACATAAGAAACGATAGGGACAATAATCGCAAGCGTAAGCACAGTGCCTAGAAAATGGTTATCAGTTACGTTATGCATTATCCATGGTGGAATGTAATAAACCAATGGCAATAATGTTACGAAGGTAAATGCCGCTATTACATGGCGATTCGGCGACAATGCCTGCTTATTCGTGCTCATAGTTATTTTATCCTGCATGAATAACGATTAACTGCACATCGTCTCTTGCCTTAAATTTTAATGAACTGCCCCGAATTAAATCACCATTCTCTACCGCTTCATTATTCGCCATGCCTTTGCCGCGTGTGATATAGGCTAGAAACGGTTCATCCACTTCTATCTGTTGTCCATCATTCAGTAGGGCGACATCAATTTTCGTTTTTGCTGGAAAGTCTGTAGCATTGTTGAATTCACCGCCATAAATACGAGTGAGTTCGCCCGTTACAGGCTTATACACTTTATAGTTTGCAGCCTGGCCGGCGACTTCGGGTAATGCCCACAGTTGAATTGTACGGTTCCAGGTTTCGTCCGGATTGATTTCATTGTGAGAGAATCCTTCGCTGCCAGCACGTTGTACCTGCACATCATTACGTGTTAAATCTTTTCCATGCTCCAAAGAACCCTGATGCGCGATCCTGCCTTCGACCAATACAGAGATAACATCCATCTCATGGTGACTATGCATGCGTGTTTCGCCGTGTGGCATAAAACGGGCATCGGCGAGATAGACAAAGTTACCCAGGCCCGACCAGCTGCCGTCATCTTTTTCTGGTGCTCCAAAGACTTTTGGGTCTTTTACCAGACGATGCTCTTTTAGGCCGGCAAATCCGCCTTCAATCAAACTGTTTCGTTTTAAAATTTCCATCGTATTCTCTCTATATTTGTTTTAGGTGGCCTGCTTCATGGTTGATGTTGTATTTTCATACAAGCTATTAACAGCAATGAGTAGTTGCGTATTAATTTCATCATTATTGATGCTGCCCTGTTCGTTATCGAAGTGGTCGTGGAAGCTGGGTACTGAAAGACTGGCTTTTACCACGCCATCAAAGAAGGGTGCTGATGAAGTGGCAGTTGCCAGAACGCTGGAGGCACCGCCAGGGCCGGGTGAAGTGGCAAGAAGCACCATGGGTTTATTTTGAAACACTTTCTGGTTGATGCGTGATGCCCAATCGAAGATGTTTTTATAGGCAGCGGTGTATGAACCATTGTGTTCGGCAAAGGAGATAATGAGCGCATCGCTGTTACCGATCTTATTCAAGAATGTTTTTGCCAACTCAGGCTGGCCGAGCTCGGCTTCTCGGTCTTCGCTGAATAAGGGCAGTTCATAATCATTGATGTTGAGTATCTCTGTTTCTGCGCCTTCATGCTGACTGGCAAGCTGGCTGGCTGCGTAGCTGACCAATTGATGGTTGATGGACTTTGTGCTGCTTGTTGCTGCGAATGCGAGTATTTTCATGTGCTTGTCTCCAAATAAATGGCTTGTTTTGGTGTGTGAATCTGGCCAGTGCGATAACATGGTAATAGTGTAGATTGTTAACATACGTTCATAAATATGGTATATAGAAAAACACTGTTTCCAAATGGGGTGTAATAGAGCATAAAATGGTCCAAAAAGTCGCAAATATTGATTTATTAGATGGCGTGGCCATATTTGTCGGGGTCATTAATGCGGGTTCATTTACTGCAGCGGCACGAGCAATGGGGCATTCCACCTCCTATGTCAGTAAGGAGATTACACGCCTGGAGAAGCGTCTAAATAGCCGCTTGCTTAATCGCACTACACGTACGATCAGCCTCACAGATGCGGGTCGTGCTTATTACGAGCGCTGCAGCCAGATAATAATTGATGCGGAAAATGCAGAGCGTTCTATTCATCAATTGCAAGAAACGCCAAGTGGCTTACTGCGTATTAATGCGCCAGGTAGTTTTGGATCTAAATATTTACTCGATGTTTTAGCTCAGTTTATGCACCGCTATCCTGAGGTGAAACTGGAAGTTGAATTTAATGATCGTCTTATCGATGTAGTTGCAGAAGGTTATGATGTGGTGATTCGTGTCGGTGAAATTAAAGATACTAATCTTGTGGCACGAAAGTTCACTTCATCCAGAGGTGTTGTTGTGGCGTCTCCCGATTATATCAAACGCAAGGGTTGCCCGAAACAAGCTGAAGATTTAACGCAGCATGATTGTATAGCTTATTCTTTATTGCCGACGCCGACACAATGGGATTTTTATAAAGACGGTGTGCGCTCCAGTGTCACGGTTGCCCCGCGTGCGCTGTGTAATAGTGCTGCGATCGAAGTGGCGATGGTGGTGCAAGGTATTGGCATAACACGCTTGCCGTTATTTACCTGTGAGCAAGAAGTGGCAAATGGTGACCTGCAAATCATTTTAGATGATTACGATCAGATAAAATTTGATGTATATGCAGTGTACCCGCATCGGCAATACCTCACCGCGAAAGTACGTGCTTTTGTGGATTTTGTGGTTGATGCATTTGCTTGATCTATTTGGTTTAATGAAAATTAAATTTTTCCGTAACCTTTGGGTCTGGCTGATGTAACCTTTCAGTATGCAGTTTCAGTAATTTCAAGTGGTGATAAATAATAACATTCTCTTGAGAATTAATGTCTGTTACGAGAAAAGGGGTAGCGTAGAATTTACAGTTATCTTTAGTCAAGTGAATATTTTCGATTATCGTAACGTCAGCAAGTGGTCATTAATAATTTCCTTTGTTGAAGCCGGTAACCGCTCAATACCTTTGGCAAGTTGTGACTGGAATTTATCAGGCATTGCTCGCGCTGCTTCCAGTGCAATCCATATGTCGCCTGGACGATCCTCCAATAGGATGTTCAATATTTCAATTGCTTGCTGAATATCCTTTTTGGCTTTTATCTGTTGAGCAACAGGCCGACGTTGAGACACTACCAGTTTGTGTAGTGCAAAGCGTGCAGGGTGAGGGACAACAACAAGTATTCCGCTACGGAACGGAATGACCGCGTTCTGGCTATCTTTCAGTAGGTACTCCAGGAAACGTATGGGGTGTGCGTAACTGTTGAAGTGTGGCAGGAGTACCGGTTTGCTTGAGCCAGGCCCTTTTAAAGGTGTTAGCAAGTCTACATGAAAATCTTCGCCGCGGAGTTTAAAGCTGGTTGATGGGGATTTCGGATTTAACGCAGGTACTTCAAAAAAACCCATTCCTGATTCCAGCAATACTGATTTTACGTCTGGTGCATCCTGATGCATCGCCACTTCAATTTGGCGCTGGCTGGCAAGATCCATATCCTGTGTTTGCATAGCAGCAGAGTCCCAGCTCACTCCCAGCATATTGCTATAGGCGTTAAATGCATGCGAGCCCACAAGCACTCCACCCGCAAGAAAAGTACCGGCTTGAGCCAGTACTTCCAGTACTCGTCCATCTGAAGCTCCAGGTGTGAAAGCGCCGCCACTCGTTAGCATGGCGACAAGCTTTTCACGTTGCTTTACATCCGGTATTGCTTGTTTAAACAAGGCTTTTTGTCTGTCAATCTGATTGCGGAGTTCATCGGAATCCCGTCCCAGGGAATATTGGCGTTTGGTACTTCCTACCACAAGCTCCAAATACCAATAACGTCGGCCACTAATGTCCTTGGATACGAAGGAGATCCCGCGCCGATTCGGTACAGCGATTGCGCACTGTTGGAGTAACTCTGCATACAGAAGCTGAGTGGTTTGGGGTAGTCTCTGCATAAATGTGATTATCTTAGCTTGATTTATACGGAGTATAGTTTAATACTCCGTATAATTCCAGCGATAGGGATATTTATACGGAGTAGTTGTATTTACTCCGTATATTATGAATGCTTATAGGTAGGCTCGTATAACCAACTGATATTTTTATAAAATTATCAGATAAATCTGGTCAATATCAATACTCATAATCGTGGTATTGCTACTGAAATGGATTCTTTGAGTGGGCACATTGTCTTCTAATATTATAGAAAGCTGTGTCCTGCACTGGATTTTTCATACTAACTCTCGAGGTCACTATCTGTTTTAGGCAATGGGCAGGTCTTTATCGGATTGACAATATTCATCATGTAACTTTTGGATATGTTCAGTTTTTGGATTGCTTGTGTTGCTACCCAGTTTTTCCAGAAAGGCGCAGGCGGCATAATCACGAGATAACTTTTCATATTTTGCTACCCACTGGGTTCTCTCTGGCATTCTTTCCGGTTTTATGGGCCATACGCCGGTGCCTGAAGTTATTCGTGGCAGGCCTATTCTCCAGGGTTTCGGGCTGACCCTGGCCCTGAAGCATTGCTGGTTCTTACACATCTTCACATAAAGTGGATCGGAATGGATTGATTTAAAAAATGTTAACGTGTCGTCATCCGTTGGACTAAATGTCTTATGCATGACCAGTACGCGGTATCCCATGGGTGTTTTGTACACACGTAAATGCCAGTCAGGGTGATTGTCAGAAAATTCTCTGATGGGTTTGAGGGCAAGACTATCCTGTCCGCCCTTGCTTGAAATAATATATTTGTGGAATAGGCGAGCCAGTGAAGTAGTGAAGAGCAGTGCTGCGAAGAGCGTGCCAAAAAAAACCGACCAACTTTGTATATAAAGAGCCAGGCCAGTTCCTGAAGCCAGGATGAGCAAGGCGGAAACGGCCAATAAAATAGAGTTCGGCTCACTAATATAATCGATATCGGCAAATGCAACGTCTGGTGTATTAATGCATAAAGCGCCATAGGAATTGCGTGTGATGACTGAATCATTATGGCGGGAAATAATCTCTTCACGAATGGGTAGACCTTCAGCGCCATTATAGGGGACTTTATGATCTATTTTCCTGACTTTTTCACCTGATTCCAGTTTGCTAAAAGCCTCATCGACACGTTTTTGTGCTTTTGTTTGCGCGTCAGCTTCACTGCTATCGGACCATCCAAAACGTTTTAATGTCACTTGCTTACCATTAATTATTTTTTGTGTTCTGGCTTCTGCCCAATATTCAGGAACTATCATATTTGTACCGTGGCTGTTTTTTTTTACTGGTAGTTTACGATATATACAACCAGTATATATGTGCAGCGGGTATTGTAAATATAATATTAACTGGGTTCAGGACATACATTCTTCCCAGTGTCGGGAAAAGGTATGTCCTGCGTATTATTTTATTCGTTTTGTCACGATGTTGGCTCCGAATAACTAATCACGGTCATTGCGGCAGTGGAGTCCCGAACAGAGATTAATGACTGGTACGCGTCCGATTCATACCAGTCATGTGCTTCTTCCAGGCTGGGAAAGCTGAGAATCCCAACACTAGCGTGACCATGGTCGCCGGAAAATATTTTTTCAGCTTTACCCCTGGCTAAAACCGTACCGCCGAATGGCTTCAGTGTAGCGGGGACAGACTTGGCATAGGTCGCAAAGTTTTCCGGATCGTTAACAGTGGAATGAAAAATTATAAATGCAGTCATTTTGGTTATTTCCTGTATTAGTGATGTAATCGTCGTATCCAGTCGTTTAATGCACGTCCAATGGCATCGGGTTGATCTTCCTGGAGAAAGTGCAAACCTTGTCCAACATAGCTTGTTTCAAGGTTTTTGATTTTTTTCTCATACCAGGGCACAACCGATGGGGGGAGTACTGCTCCGGGTGCTCCATAAAGCAGTAGCATGGGTAGTTTGGTCTGAGCCATAAATTGTTCAATTGCCTTCATTGTGGCAGTTGTGTCTGCCGGTTGTCCGCCGATCGGTATTTCCAGCGGCCATACTAAAGTGGGTTTGCGATTCGCTTTGGTCTTGTACGGTGCGCGGTAAATTGACATCTCGACCTCACCCAGGGTTCGATTAGTAAAGGCGGGTAGCAATTGTTCAACAAAGCCATTGTTATCTATCACCATTTCTTTGCCTTTTACGGGGTCTTTTAACATTTTGAATAAGCCGCCCATGTCTTTCCCCATGGCTTTAAAGCTGGGTTGCGGAAATGTGGGTGGTAATACGCCCTCCATAAAAGCGATGGCCTTGACGTTCTGCGGATGGAGTCGCGCATATTCAAAGCCGATAGCGGCGCCCCAGTCATGAATCACAAACGTTACATTCTGTAGTGCCAGCTTTTCGATGAAGGCTTCAACGTATTGGTAGTGTTGACGAAAGGTATAATCTATTTCAGGTTTGCCTGACTTTCCCATGCCGATCAAGTCGATTGCAATAGCCCGACTATGCCCAGAGACATAGGGGATGATGTTTCGCCAGAGATAAGATGAGGTTGGATTGCCATGGATGAATATAACCGGGTCTCCCTTGCCTTCACCGATATAATGTAAGCGCGAGTCTTTTACTGGCAGGTAATGGGATTTAAACGGAAACGTCGTAGGGATATTGATTGGCGGTAATTTGTAGTTTGATACGACCGTTTGTTTAACACTTGCCTTCGGTGTTGCGTCATGTTTCTGTTCAGGTGTATTGCTCGCACACGCACTGAGTCCTGCCAGGGTGGCCAGAATGTATGCTAGTCTGAATAGCCGCTTGCCTTGCATCGTTTGATCTCCTGTTTATCGGCGAAAGTTTGCCGCTGCTATATTCAACAGTGACACCACTTATGTTTGGTGATATAAATATAGCGAATGCAATACTGCATTAGTAGACAGAATATTACATACAGGATATGCAGATATGCATGACTGGGATGACATCCGCTTTTTCCTTGCGATCGTTCAAACGGGTTCGGTCAGTGCTGCGGCCGGAAAGCTCAAGGTTAATCAATCAACTGTTTCACGACGCATCAATAATTTTGAAAAAGAGATGAATGTGCGTTTATTTGAACGATTGAGTACTGGCTATCAGCTTACCCATGAGGGCATGGAGCTGCAGCAGCGAGCCATTCGCATGGAAGAAGAAATGTTCGCCATCGAACGTGACATCATGGGCAAAAATGTTGCATTGCATGGCCCAATTCGACTGACTACATCATTGGTTATGGTCGATTATTTGCTGATGCCTATCCTGAAGGCATTCACACAGCAGTATCCAGGGATCGAAGTGCAACTGGATCTGTCTGATAATAATTATAATATATCGCAACGCGAAGCAGACGTTGCACTACGAGTGACGCGAGCGCCAGTGCCAGAAAACCTGATCGGGCGAGAGCTGGGGGCAATTGAGCTGGGCGTCTATGCAGAAAAAAACTATCTGAGGCGATATTTAAAGTCTAAAAAAGGTCGTGTCTTGCACTGGGTTGGTGAAGACAACAACAATGTCAGGCCCGACTGGTTGCATCAATACACGGAGCCTATCCAGTTACTTATGCGTACCAATGATGTTATCGCAACCACAGCGGCAGTCAAAAACGGTTTGGGTGTGGGTCGTCTACCCAGACTGATTGGTGAAGCAATGCCGCAGTTGGTTCGTTTTGAAGATACCCCAATATTACCCAATATCCCGTTATGGTTGCTCACTCATGTTGATATGCGCAGAGTCAGTCGTGTGAAAGTATTTAACGCATTTTTAGCAGACAAAATCAAGGAAGCACTATAGCCAGGGGATAGAGTGCTTCCTGCTCTATTGGTCAGTTCACTCGTATGTGGTGCCCTCGAGTTATTTAACAAGTGATGCTTCAGGAGAAGGTCGCTGAATTAATTCAATGCTGTAACCATCCGGGTCTACGATGAAGGCAATGGTTTCGTTGCTTCCCGATAACGAGGCAGGCTCAAGAGTCACTAAGCCACCCTTGGCTTTGATCTCGGTACACGCGCTATTGCAATCGTCAACACTAATGGCAATGTGTCCATAGGCATTACCCTGATGATATTCAGAAATACCATGGTGTTAATGTTGCAAGGGCTATGAAGAGTGCGAAAGCTACCGATGAAGTCGCAGACGCCATAAAGGCCGCTGCCGTTAAGGCAGCTGGCAGAACACGCGCTATGGCGAGACAATCAGGTCATACTATGGGATAGTTGCCGGGCGGGTAGCTAGTGCGTTTAAAAGATTTGGCGAAAGCCAATATTCAGGCCAACATTTGACGTTTCACTTTTGGGTTCAAGGATGTTGGTACCCGAAGGCTGGCCATTGATAGTCAGCTCGGTGGTATTGCTTTCCCCGAATTTCCAATATTCATAGTAAGGCGTAATGATCATTGACGAAACCCGGGACAGCTTTTTTTCCCAAGCCAGGGCGACTCGATAGCCATATTGTTTTCCAATATCAAGGGATGTTTTGTCGAACCCGCCAAAACCTTGAAAATCAACATCAATATTGGCACTGATAAGTTTGCTGGCACGTATGTCAATTACCCCATTTGATTGGTCGCTTATCAGGAACTTCATTTTTGCACCCAATGATCCGTAACCGATCAAGTATTTTTCCAGCAAACCTGCGACAGGAGAGCCGGTTGCGGTTGTTGTCGATCTTATATTTCTTTGCCAGTAATACAGCCCCAGTCCTGTATAAAGACCGAAGTGCATTTGAGATTGTTGTTTCATCCAATGTGTCATGAATAAATTTAATTCACCTATTTTCGCGTCCGATCGGCTGGTAATGGGGCTGCCAGATTGGGACTGGCCTGTATAATCGACGGTCCCATCATATAATGCGGCTTCCAACTGCAAAGCCAGTGATCCATATTGTTCATGATAAACAAGGCCTAGGCCTGCAATGAGTCCATTTTCTTTATTTATAACCTGATTGTTTGGCGACAGTTCCTGGTAGTCAAAATCTTTAATTAAGATGGAAACTTCCAGTTCGTCTTTATCGCTATGTTGAGCTGCTGAGATGGTGAGGGGCATAAATAACAACAGTAATGCAGCTGATGTGAGCATTTTAAAAGCAGAGTGAATCATGAATTCTCCTGGTTTTATGCAAAGCAAAAGAGGGCGCATGTTAATGCGCCCTCGTAGGAAGTGAATGACTGTTAGTAAACGGTTACAGTTCAGACCACATCAATACCTGTGATAATTCATACACGTCATCACCATCGGCATCCGTTTCAATTGTCACTGTATCAGACGATATGCCGCTGCCTCCTGGATTAACGCTGGCCTTGACTTTGGAGTTATTGGCGCCAATGCATATAATCTGTCCTGCAAAGGGATAATCATTGTAGGTATATGATTGAATCTGTATAGGTGTTGAGAGTGTCACCTGACCATCCAGTAAAGAACTGTTCATGGTATAACTGATAATATCGGTATCAATTTGGATGTTATTATTAGAGGTGTAATCATCTTGTAAATTAATCAGATCATAAAAATCAGCGCCACTTATGAGCGAGAGTTTTTGACTGCTTGTGCTGCCGGTTTCCAGCGTGCCGTCAAAAGTCCATGACGTATTAATAGAACCATTGATTACATCGGTCCCTGATGGTGTGGTAATGGATAAATTACCAAAGCGATATGAGCCATTAAAGCTGTTAATCAAGTCTCCACTGCCTGATACTGTTAAATTCCCGTTTATGTTTAAATCGGGTTCCATACAATTGTTGAATACATAGGTGCCGAATTTAGTGTCTGGTTTGGAAATACTACCACCTAGACTACACGCTTCCACTATACCGGAGACAATTTGACCGTTGCTAGAATGGTTGGCGATAATCTGGATTATATTCTTATTTATATTGTTAAGGTTCAGTCCTGAACCCGAGTCGGTTTTTGCGCCCAGGACGGTTGATGCATCATCGCTGGCAAGGGTGGTGCTGATGACTTCTGAGGCCACGGCGACGGAATTATTAGCGTTAATAACAATGGGTGTCGATGGAGCGGTATTCTCTGTTTCTGAGCCTCCGCCTCCGCCACCACAGGCTGCGAGCAGTAAAGCGCTAGAAGCTGCGCATAGATTAATAAAAAATGTTGAATGATATTTCATTGGCATGATTCTCTCCCTGATTGGCTCAATTTAATTTGAGCATCCTGATGTTGATATTTTTCCAATCTTCACCTGATGGTGAGCTGTAAGATATTATACTTCTATTTTGATGACAATTTAATCGGTATGCTGGTATTTTATATAATATGTATAGATATACTAACATTGATTAGTTCACACGGGCAAAGCTGTTGGGATCGAACGCGCTAACAGGATGGTGGAAGTGAGTGGGGCAGGCTTGTTTCCTGTTATTCGGCAACATTAACCTGATCTTGCTGAGGTATATGGATTGGGATGGGCAGATTATGCCTTTATAAGGCGACGCGTTAATTTGTAGTGATTATTGCCCGGAATATTGGTGTTCGTTACTGGCGTCGACAGTTTACAAAAAAAACAGGATGGCGAAGTAGTGACTAATGCTGCCGGCGAGTACAAATAAATGCCATATCCCATGACACCAGGGATACCACTGGTCCAGGATATAGAACACGACACCTGAAGTGTAGAAAATTCCACCAGCGAGTAGCCAGCGGAAGCCCGTGGGTGGTAATGCAGCAATGATTGAATCCAGCGCAAACAGACAGAGCCAGCCCATGACCAGATAGATAATGATCGGCACAACTCTTGCGCCCTTGCGCGGCAAGGCGTCGAGGATGATGCCGATCAGTGCCAGTCCCCAGATCACGCCAAACAGCCACCAGCCCAAGGCTCCCTTGAGTGCCACTAGGGTAAAGGGAGTGTAGGTGCCTGCGATCAATAAGTAGTCGCCCCTGAAATATTCACAACACTTTGAAAACAAGAATAAAACGATAAAAAAACAGGTAACAAAACGTCCAGAAACAGGTAATATTAAGCAACAATCTGGACGAAAGAGTTTTAAGCCATGTT
>Ga0209633_10002555_pt1 | contig 17456 bp, 25 predicted proteins | sample Cruoilmetagenom1_FD_187290 | JGI IMG/M metagenome (GOLD analysis project Ga0209633, IMG submission 187290) | Oil polluted marine microbial communities from Coal Oil Point, Santa Barbara, California, USA - Sample 1 (SPAdes) (version 2) | ecosystem: Environmental > Aquatic > Marine > Oil seeps ... | reverse complement strand
TGAAAAATCCTTCTTCATCTTATTATAATTACTTCCTTAACCTCGGGCACCTCTTTCTTAAGCTGTTCCTCAACTATTTCGAAGACTATATCTTTCGTCATCGGGCCTCTGGTTTTCACCTGGCAAGCGGCTAGCTGTTTAAAATACTGCAGGGTTACTACCCCTTCGTTGATGTCTATCAATTGGATGTCCGCGCCTCCCAGCTTTGGCCTTATCTGGGCCAAAACTTGTTTCACTCTCTCCCTCATGCTTTCACTCCATTAAATTTTCAGCCCGGAGATAAACACAATGTCATAATGTCATTGTGTACAAGCTCTGTGACTATCTCGCCGAAATCTGCCTCCCTTAACATGAGCTCGATTTCCCCGAGGGCATAGTACCTTTCGCCCCACAGCTTTTCAGCCTCGCCCCTGGTATGAAGTCTACCACTATAAGCCTTCCCTTAGCTCTCAATACTCTCCTTAGCTCTTTCATCACCTTGCGAGGATTTTCGAGCTCATGTAAACTGAAAATGCTAATAATGGCAGCGAAAGATTTGTCAGCCAGAAAATCCAGGTGACTGGCATCTCCTTGTATAAACTGCACCAGGTGAGAAATACCTTGCGCTTCGGCTACTTCCCAGGCCTTAGCCAGCTTAAAGTCGGAGATGTCAATCCCACATACCTCCTTACCAAGCGCCATGGCCAAGAAATTGCTCAGTTTGCCCTCTCCACAGCCGATATCCAAGATCGGATTTGCCTCACCAAATCGCCTCGGCGATCTTGTAGTAGTTCTGCGGCTCTAGCTCATCGCAAATGGCTTCCTCGGAAATGACTCCTCCATTCTAAGTTTCTTGCCGAGTTTTAATCTCGATTCACAGCATCCGGATTGCCTTCTCAGGTTCCTCCTCCAGTTGCTGTAACATCCATGGTGGCACCGAATGGGGGGCAGCGGCGCTTAAGCTCGGTTATCTTCTCCTCAAGCTCTTTGACCCTGTTGATGCTCATCTGTTGAGCCTTCTGCTTGCTGGTTCCACTCCTCCAGCGAACTATAACCCATTTTTTGAGCTATTCTGGAGTATCTCTCGATTACTAAATTTCTCCCCCCAGCTAATGTCATCGCTAGGTTGTTGAAATAGGATTCCAGAGTCACTTGTGAGTATGCATCGAGTTCACATCGCAGGTAAGTTACAAATCCTTCTCCCGCCTCCTGCTTAAATACATAAGGATATTTGGCGAGGGCTTCTTTTTGCCAGCGTTCCTCAATCTTTGTAATCTCATAGATCATCGGGCTTATGTTTACACACGGTATCAAGTTATCTATTTTGGCATATTTCTCTCTCATCAGGTTTCTCCCTTTGCTTTGGGCATCAATTAAACTCTCCAAATATAGGCGCAAAGTTTTTTCCGACCAGGTCTCAAAAATGCTTTGTCTAATTAGCCTAAACGTTTCCGGATGCTGCTGGCACTCTGCAGTAAGTTGAGGATTTACAGTCAAAAACCAATGAAGCTCGATTTTCAGAATCTCTCCAATCAGAGCTGATTTCGTGTCCATTGCCACCTCCCCGGCTTGAAAATTGCTTATATGGTATTTGAGGCCATACCTAGAGGAGTGCCTCGACCTTTGGCCGGATCACGCGCTCAGGAACAGCACCGAGACTCTGATCAATCACTTGCCCATCTTTGAAAAACAGTAGCAAAGGTATACTCATGACCTGGTATTTCACAGCCATCTGAGGGTTCTCATCCACATTCAGCTTGCAGAACCTAAATCTGCCCTTATATTCTTGTGAGAGTTTTTCAGTTATCGTGGCAATTGGACGACACGGAGCGCACCACGGGGCCCAGAAATCTACTGCTACAGGAAGATCAAAGTTTAGCACCTCGTCTTCAAAATTATGGTCGGTAACCTCTATTACCATTGCGCACTCCTCCTTTAAAATTTAACCGCCATGGGCAACGATTTTCCAACTTCGCCGATAAGCCCGTGAGAAAGCCTTAATGAAAGCTTCGGGTATGGGAACATCCTCCGGCAAGTTGAGTTTTCTTCTCACCTCATTATAGTCTGTGGTTCCAAATAATTCACCTGGGCCGAAGGCTATGGATAATACTTGCTTTAGATTATCTAAAGTCTCATTGAGCTCAGGAGCATTCCACATAGGAATTACCAGAGAATAGCATCTATATTGCGAGGCGGTTTGCCCCCCATGATTTTCCTCCAGCCAATCTGTACAAAGCTTACCGATTTGATCACTAGTCATGATTCCCCCCGCAGAAATCCACAATCCCACAGTGGCATAGCTTACTTAGAAGGCAAGCTCAACGCCGCTGATACTCAATTCTTCATCGGTAACTGTCCGCAGTGGGGGGAGAGCGCTTACCTCGATTCCCGGTTCGTATTTGAAGATGCCAGCAAGCTCCCTATTGAGCATGAAGATCAGCCGAGAAAGAGGCAGCTCCATGGGGCAGGCATCCTGACACTGGCCACAATTGACACAGGAGTCCATCACATGGGCAATCCTTATCATAGGAAACATAACATCAGGCGGAATCTCTCCACCTATGACTATACCCCTGCCGGCTTCGAGAGTACAATCTTTACAATAGCATATGGGGCAGGCATCCCGGCAACCAAAGCACTTGATGCACTGGCTGAACTCGCCGAGCCAGTAATCAAATCTCCCATCAGCATCCAGTGTTTTGAGCTCGGTGAAATCTCTCTCCTGCCACATCTTGGCTCGTTCAACTGCCTGGTGATCTTTTTTCCTCCTCATATCTACCGCCGTCCCATCCGCTTTTTCTACCCTGATATAGCTAGCTTTGATCGCTTTCTCAATAAAATCAGACCCCTTATCAGAACAAACCTCTATAAATGTTGCCTTCTTATCACTTACTCCCCATTTTCCACAAGCTACATCTGCCATGGTGGGGATGTTGATCTCACATCTACGGCAATTTTCCCTCCTCCCATATCCCTTCTCCTCTAACTCCGCTAAGTCTTTTTCCCTTTCTGTCCCATCCTTTAACCTGACGACGAGCTTGCCATCTTCGATATCCTCTCTCACGATATCCTCAGGGGCTATACCAAACTCCTCCTCAAACATCTTCTTTGCGCTTGCCGAGGGAAGTGTGCCAGTGCAATTAAGGCCAAAAAGGATCAAATTCCCCATCTCGATCTGAGTTCTCTTGGCGAGCTCGATGATAGCTCTAGCATCACAAGGTTTACAGGTTACGGCTAGCTTCATATCAAAAGCACCATCAAGGTATTCTTTAACACATCGGGCAATGTTAGGGGAAACACAGTGTAGCGAGCCCGCCGTATCGACCACTTCCTTTGGATCAGTGATCAAGGTGGGGATGCCATCATATCTATTACCATTCCTTGCCTTAATAGTCAGCACCCCATTCACCGCTTTGCTCTCCAGGGCAAATTTAAGAAGAGAAGTAACTGCACCACCATGTTCGGCTCTCTTCAGTATCTCTTCATCTGAAGACCAGGCAAGATACATATCCCCTTTCATTGTTCTGCTCCTTGCTGGTCAGATTTTTGTTAGGGCTTGCTCGGCAGCGTCTACTAACGGATAAGTTATTGGCGAAGAGGTGAGAGCTGGATGGGTGCCAAAGTGTAGAGTAGCCACATCCTCCACCGTTGCCCTGCTTCGAATGAGAGAACCTAAGATATTACCCATCTCGCCGGTAGAAATCCCACCACATAGCTCACCGCCGAGGAGCTTTCCTGTTCCCCGCTCAAAGACGAGCTTAGTTTGAAGCTGGGTGACACCGGGCATAGAGCCAGGATGCCTATCCGGTGCCATCACCTCACTGGTCACGAATTCAAAACCGGCATCTTTTGCTGCCCCCTCTGTTAGCCCGGCAACCGATATAGCCATATCCCCGATGACGGTGGAGAAAACTCCTATGGCCCCCTCGCTCTTCCGCCGCTGTTCAAAAAGATTAACACAAGCGATCCTCGCTTCAGAGGTGGCTATCGAAGCCAACCTCAGTGCTGAGGGCTTTCCGGTAAAGAAAGAGAATCTCTCCGCACAGTCGCCTATGGCAAAGATATGGGGATCGTCAGTCCTCATAAATTGATCAACTCTTATCCCTCTTTGTTCCCCTATTCCTAAACCTGCGCTTTTGGCAAGCTCAGTGGATGGAGCTACGCCTATAGCAATGATGACTAGGTCTGCCTTAATCCTCTCTCCGCTGGAAAGTTCAATATGATCCACCTTTCCATCACCGGCGATAGAGGTCACTCTGCTGTCGGTGATTACCCTTACTCCTCTTTCGGTAAGCTTTTTCTCAGCCCGGATGCAGAATTCCTCATCACAGTTGAGCATAAGGCAGCGTGGCAGCATCTCCACAATAGTGACATCGATGCCCCTCTTGCGTATCTCATCGCCGACTTCCACCCCGATGAACCCCCCACCCACGATTACCACCTCTTTTGCACCTTCCAGGGCACTCTGGAGCTTCTGGAGATAATCCATATCCTTTCTCACCGTGAAGACATTATCCAGTTCCCTTCCCGGTATAGGTGGCATTGCGGGCTGAGAACCGGTGGCCAGGATCAATTTTCGGTAGCCAATGCTCTTCCCCCCTGAGGTGATTAGGGTTTGTGTCTCTCTATCGATGGAAGTGACCTCATCGATCACGAGTTCGGCATTTCCCAACAGAGCATCGGGAAATATATTTTTCTCCACCGAGCCGAGGGTGCCGAAGATATAAGGGATGCCACAGGGGATCAATGCCTTTGGCTCCCTTCGGATGACAGTCACCTTCTCGATGCTGGCGAGCCTTTGGGCAGTGATCGCCGCTTGCGGTCCGGCAGCACCACCTCCTACGATCACCAAATCACTTCTTTCCATCTTGGACCTCCTTAGATTATTGCCCTTCAGGTTAGGAAGCCACCTCTATTCTGACGGCACAGAACTTGAATTCCGGCATCTTAGATGGTGGACCGGCACAAAGTCCGGTTAGAATATTGGGACTCGATTCACAGAAATGCCACGGCATGAACAATACCCCTTTCCTTATGTTATCTGCCACCTTGGCAATCGCTTTTACCTCTCCCCTTCTTGACTTCAATGTTATCTTCTGTCCATCTTTTATCCCTATCTCTGTGGCATCATCAGTGTTTATCTCCGCGAATCCCTTGAGAACCTCGTTATTCAATCTTTCAGTCCTCCTGGTCATTGTTCCGGTATGGTAATGGAATATGACTCTGCCGTTGGTGAGAACATAAGGATATTCTTCATCGGTGACTTCTGCTGGACTTTTATATTCCACGACCTGGAAATTCCCCAGACCGTCAGGAGTCCCAAATCTCTCCACAAACATGGTATCGGTTCCGGGATGATCTTCTTTGGGGCAAGGCCATCCAATCCCACCAGCTTTCCCAAGCCTCGCATAGGTTATTCCTTTGTATTGTGGCACGCATTCCCTTATCTCCTCAAATATCTCCTCCGCAGAATTGAATGCGAACCTTTCCCCCATCCCCATCAGCTCTGCCAACTCGCAGAATATCTTCCAGTCTGGCTTTGCTTCCCCTGGAGGATGTACAACTTTATTTACCCGCTGAACCCTTCTATCAACCTCAGTTATCGTGCCATCCTTCTCTACCCAAGCTGCAGCAGGGAGGACTACATCGGCAAGCTCAGCAGTCTCAGTCATGAAAATATCTTGAACCACTAAAAAGTCTTTCCCCAAAAGGTTTTTCCTGACATTATTAGTATCGGGGGCAGAAAGCATCGGATTTGCTCCTATTATATACAGGGCTTGGCATTTCTCCACCATATCCATGTATGTCAATCCCGGATTTGAGGGCAAACCAGAAACTCCCCAGCGATCTTCAAATAGCTTGGCACTCTCCTCATTCACCGGTCTAAAGCCGGGATAGAAAACTGGAATTGGTCCCATATCACCAAATCCCTCTCCATTTATATGACCTCTTAGGGGATTAACCCCAGTTCCTGGCCTACCGTAATTCCCGGTGAGCATAGCCAGATCGGCAAGTGCTCTAATGTTTTCTATGCCACTAAGGTGCTGCGCTATTCCAGCGTTATAAAGTATGCACCCTGTTTCTGCCTTAGCATAAGTTCGCGCCGCTTCCCTTATAGTATCAATAGGAATGCCCGTTATTCTTTCCATATCATCCATATCTAAGGAAGATAGGTAGTTCTTAAGCTCAGTAAATCCTTTGGTCCTCTTCTCTATGAATTCCTTATCCTCTAAGCCCTCATCCAATATTGTTTTCATCATCGCATTTAGCAGCGCTGTATCAGTGCCTGGATTTAACTCCAGGTATATATCGGCGAGAAATCTTGCCGTTACCGTTCTTCTTGGATCTGAGACGATAACCTTTGCCCCTTTTTCCTTGGCTCTTATCACCCTGCGGGCGATCAGAGGATAAGTTTCCTTTATGTTTACTCCGGCGATAATTATTGAGTCAGCTTTTTCTATGCTTATGGTAGAAGTTGACATCACACCTGAGCCCACTGTGGAGACCAAGGCAGGAACCGTGGTAGAATGGCAAAACCTGGAGGCATTATCCATGTTATTTGTCTTCAGGATGCATCTAACAAGCTTTTGCATCACATATAAATCCTCGTTGCTGAGCTTTCCGGAGTTTATGAAACCAACCATGTTGGTGTCCACACTTTTCAGCTTATCTGCCACCAGTCCCAAAGCTTTTTCCCAGGAAACTTCAGAAAATCTACCATTTTCCTTTACCAGTGGCTTTACCAGCCTGCTTTTGTGGTATAAAAATTCAAACGCGTTCCTTCCTTTAGGGCAGTTCTTCCCTTCATTTACCGGATGTTCCTTCCACGGTTCTACACCTACTATCCTTCCTTCTTTGACCACAAGGTATATCCCACAGCCACAACCGCAATATGGGCATATAGTGGGCACATACTCAAGCTTCATTTTGCCTCCCAATAGGGCTGGGACCGAGTTGCTTTATCCTTTGGGTAAAACTGTTGATGGTTTCCGCTACCTTGGGACCCTCAGAGGCTGAGATCCATTCCAGCCTGAGCCTATCCCTGCTGATTCCTATTGCTTCAAGAAAAGGCTGGAGCCCTATCACCTTTCTCCTGGCGCTTAGATTGCCCTTCTTGTAGTGGCACTCTCCGGGATGACAGCCGCAAACCAAAACACCATCAGCACCAACGGCAAAGGCTTTTAATATTAGAATGTCGCTTACCCCGCCGGAACACATCATCCTTATTATGCGCACGTTCGGCGGGTATTGTATTCGTGATCCCCCTGCCAGGTCGGCCCCGGCATAGGAACACCAGTTACAGAAGAAGCCCACTACCCTTGGCTCAAATTCATCCATTTGTGCCTCATGGGATTTTATTAACCAATCTCTATTACCTGTGGCACTTTGGCCTCTGGGCTTACCCGTGGTAGAATAAGTATGGTTGTATTGTATCTGAGGAGTATTGTACGCTACGGGGGCAGGGTTAGTCAAGGATGGGGGAGGTATAATGGCTCAACAAGAGGTAAGCGGGGAAATATTAATAAACCGACTGAAAAGGATTGAGGGGCAGGTGCGCGGCATTGAGAAGATGATTGAGGAGGGGCGTGATTGCGAGAGCCTCATCATGCAGCTAGCAGCAGCTCGCTCCGCTATTGAAGCTGTCGGGGCACTGGTGTTGAATGATTACCTCAAATTTTGCTTTCGTGAAACTGAAGCCGGCTCTGGTGGCATTAGTTCTCTGGCCCGAGCTATTGCCATCTGGGGGAGGGTCCGTGTGGGAGAAGGTGGCTCTTATTAACCCTTCAGCCTGTCTATTCTAGCGATGAGATCCTCTGCCTTCTCCGCTAGAGTCAAAACCTCAGCCCTGAGAGAGTGGGTTGAAACAGGAATCCTCTCTTCGATAGCCCCCTGGGGGCAGACCTGAAAGCAAGTCAAGCAAAGGTTGCATCTTCTTCGATCTATCTGGGCCTTGCCCCAAAGAAGCGAGATTGCCCCTTGAGGGCCATCTCTTGTGGTGTTAATGGCTTTTGGGCGCAAGGATGAAGTGGAGTATTTAGCTGCACTTCATCGGGCGAAAGCTCGGCGGCGATTTTTGCCATCTGGGGTGCGTAGTCTTTGTTTGCTTCAATGTACTATGGGCTTATTGATCTCAGAAAATAGTTCCTCATTTGGGGCATCCACTTTGGCTACCACTACGTTGGCCAAGGCAAGATCACGGCGCACATCCTCCTGAGGTATGAGAGAGGAGTTAGTCAAAACTGCCACTGGAAGGTGGATAATCGACCTTGCCAGCTTGATGGCTTGGCCCAGGTTCTGCGCCAAGGTGGGCTCCCCCATTCCAGAGAAGGTAAGATAATCACAAGCTACATCCTCGACTAGCTCAAGTTCCTTCTGTAACTCTGTGAGAGACACAAATTCCCTCCATTCCTTCAGGGGATAAATGGTTCCTCCCAATTGGCAGTAGAGGCAGTCAAAGGAGCAGGTCTTAAAGTGTGTGGAAATAGGGTCTGCTCCCAACGACCTCCCCAGCCGCCACGAAGAGACCGGGCCATAGATGATAGAACTTGCCACTATTTCCGTTAACCAAATAGGGGTACCATGCCCTATGTTCTTCTCAGAAGTACACTATCTTGTCGGCACCAAGCAATGCTTCTACTGCTTGCGGGAGTTTAACTGGAGTTATAAAGTCCTCAATGTTTGATTTGTCATCTACTGTGGTAGCAAAACCGTCGATAACATGAAATGTGGCACAAGAGACAAGATTAACCCCTAGTTGATCCTTTTCAAATCGGGCCAACTTTTCCAAGTTGTCTGGCAAATCTTTCGGGGAAAGGCCTTCTACTTGATCGGCGATCAGCTTCTTCACTGAGTCCTGAATGGCGAAGCTGGCTAAAGTTCCCTTCTTGGCTATGCCGACACCCTGAGGGCCATAATACACAGTGACATTACTAACCTTAGCTATCTGCTTGGCCATAAAGGCAACTACGTAAGCAGCATACTGGTTATAGGCTTTATCGGCCCCACTATTTACAATAATCAGCAAATTTTCTGGCTGTGGCATCTTTTAGATTTCCTCCCTTCCCTTTATTTTTGGCAATGGCACCCCCCACTTTACCGCTTAGATAAGTCTATTATCGGTAGGCCCTTTTCCATGGTTCATTCTTGAAGGCAAGATAATCCTTTATTGACTCCCTAAGGGTATTTGCCGCCAACACACTGCAATGTATGCTCTCCTCAGGGAGCCCCCCTAGCTCCTCCAGTATAGTATTTGGGGTGATCTTCAAAACTTCGGCGATGGTCTTCCCTTTGGCCAGCTCAGTAACCATGCTACCTGAGGCGATACTGGTTCCACAGCCATCGGTCCAGAAGGCGGCATTGATAATCTTACCATCCTTCACCCTAAGGCTAATCTCCATGGTATCTCCGCAAGGCCCGGTTACCCTGCCAAATCCATCAGGGCTCTGAATTTGGCCTAAATTTCTTGGGTTTAGGAAATGGTCGATCACCTTTTCTGAATAGATGTCCCTCATATCCGCCATGACAGCTTCTTCTAGCTCTTTAAATGAACCATCAGACTCCATTTTCTTACCCCTCTAATTTTTGTGAATTAACCCCGAAATTACCTTGACAGAGGTTTCAGCGAATGAGTCGAAGGCCGGGGACTTATAGCGCTCAATCCACCCCTCGTCACACAGTTTAGCAATTTCTGGATCCAGAGGGATCTGGCCCAGAAACGGCACCCCAGCAGTCTTGGCCATCTCCTCCCCTTTGCTCTTGCCAAATATCTCGATCCTCTTCCCCGTTTCGGGCAAAAGGAGATAGCTCATATTCTCCACTACCCCTAAAATGGGGACATTTACTAGGCGTGCCATGTTGATCGCCTTCCTCACCACCATGGCAGCAAGCTCCTGAGGGCTGGTGACGATGATCACTCCAGATAGGGGGAGGGATTGCGCTACGGTAAGTGAGGCATCGGCAGTCCCTGGAGGGAGGTCCACCAAGATGGAGTCAAGCTTCCCCCAAATTACATCTTCCCAGAACTGTTGTATCGCCTTGCCGATAAGAGGCCCCCGCCAAATTACCGCATCATCCTCGTGGGGAAGCATGAGATTAATAGACATGACCTCGATTCCTGCTCTGGAGAGGACGGGGAGGATGCCCGTCTCACTTCCCTCAGGGTGCTGAGTGATGCCGAACATCTTGGGGATGCTAGGGCCGGTGATATCAGCATCCAGTATGCCCACATCACACCCTTTATGGTTTAGGGCGATAGCAAGAAGGCCAGCCACCAGGGATTTCCCCACCCCTCCCTTTCCGCTCATCACTGCAATCGTGCTCCGGATATCATTCAGCTCCTTGGGTGGAGGTTCAACAAAGCTTATGGTCAATTTCTTTACCTCAGGAAGCTTCTCCACCTCAGTACGCACCTTATTCTCAACCCACTCTTTAGCCTGAGGGTATAGCGCCGTCGAGGCAAGGGTGATCTTCACTTCATCTGAGGTCACCTCAACATGACGCACCATTCCCAGCTTAACCAGGCTGCGACCCACCCCAGGGACCAGCACCCATTCCAAAGCCTCGTTGACTTGCTCCACTGTAAGCATATAAAGCAACTCCTCCTTCCTTTGTTTCTACCATCGGGTGAGCTTCCGCGGCGGTATCTGGAGCCCTTCAATCTTCTCCGTCTTACCCAGTTGCAGATAGGCCAGAGGCATTCCCGGGGTAGGATCGGCCTGGGCTCCATATTGAGAAATAGGGTAACAAATGCCTCGAGCATAAAGCTGCTCCAGGTTTCGCTCCACCTTCTCCACAAATTTCGGGGGTAGGGCCATTACCAATTCATCATCCTGGGCATGCCCATATCTTCTTTCCCCATAGCAAGGTATGGTTAGCGAGGGCTTCCCCGAGAGATAGCATTGAGCGATGGCATCGGCACAGGAGCTCTCTCCCACGCAGAAAAACTGCAGCCGCTCATAATCTTCAAACTGAATCGCATTTATAATCAAAATCATCTGTGCCGGATTGCCATAGATTAACACGATATCGGGCTCAAATGGATCGTAAACTAAAGGTGCCAGAATCACCGCTTGGTACTTACCCGCAGGAATCCTGGGAATGGAATCCTCGAACTTCTTGCCATCTTCTTTGGTTTTGCACCATACCAGGCTTCTAAAGGTTCCGTCTCTTACCTCCTCAGGTAATTCAGCAAGCCCTATTATGCTGGCACACATGGGGAAGCCGAAGTCCTCAGCAGTAGCCCCTACCGTCCAATCGAAGGTGCGGACAATGGTTATCAACTGGCATAGTGTAGTTGTCTTGTCGGGACGGCGGGCCCATCTATTTTTGGCCAGCTCCTCCCGATCCTCCAAAAGCTTGATCGCCACCGGAAATGTTCTCAGCCGCAACAGTGCTTCCAAATGCCTGGTTAAATTTTGCCATTTACCCTTCTGTTCCATGTTTATCACCTCTTCATTTATTTACGGAAGTAGCCGGCGTGAAATCTCCCTGCCTTGAGTTCAGTGATAAGCTCAGCTTCGCTCTCGATGTTATTATCGAAGATTGTCACACAGCGACCTATTTCACTTACCGAGTGGGCATCGCTCCCGCCAACCACTTTTAGCCCCAACTGCTTACTCACTTCTTGAGCCAAATTGCTCTCTTTCTCCATTGTCCGGCCACTGAAAGCCTCGATAGCATCCACCGACTGAAAAATAGGTCTTTTGGATGCTTGCTCTGGGGAAAGTTGAAGTTCGGTAAAGCCAAAAACGCGAAAGCCTTTGAAAGGATGTGCCGCAATCATCACCCCACCTACCTGGTTTACCAAGTCTCGAAGCTCATGTACTCGAATAATACCCGGAAATTCTCTCCTGAGGCCAAAGACCAGAATATGCCCCTCGACAGTGTCCACCTCTACGCCGCCCAGGACAGGGAAGTTCCACTTTGAGTTCAGCTTGTGAAGTTGTTCCTCATCCCACACCTTATTGTGTTCGGTAAAGCATATACCATCCAAGCCTATCCCCTTAGCCTCCTGAATCGCTTCCTCAGGATCCAAAATGCTATCCGAGGAAAATACCTTGGTATGAACATGAAGATCAATGATCAATTTATCTCCCCCATACTTTAGGCACTAAACCACCCCGATGATTTAAAACTAAATTTATCGGGATCCCAAAAAGTCAGCAGACTTTTTTGGGGTTTATCTAGAGTAGACCATACAGCTAGTCTTAAGACCGGGGATAGAATTGAATTTCCCCTTTAGGTACTCCTCCTTTTCTATGGCCACCCCTTTTCCCTTGAGCTCCTGCCACTCGCCGTAGGTGGCTGCCTGCATAATCCCATCGCAGCACTCAACCAGTAGGTTGGCGAAGTGAGTGCATCCTTCTCTTCCTACCACCCGATGTATCTTTCTGGCAAAGTCTTCTTCTGGGATACACAATCCAACAGCATTCTCGAGCTTAGGAATAGCCTGCTCACACACTGGAGTGGTGAATCTCTTCATCCTCCCCTCAATCTCAGTGATTTCAAAGTTAGGTAGCTTCGCTTTGACATCAAGTTCCATGCTATAGATATAGTCATCTAGTACGCCATGGGCCAGGAAGGTATTTTCATCAGGATGCTCAACGCCCACGATTTTGCTTCGAGTAAAAGTTAGCATTGCCGTTACCCCCCAAGAATTATATTTCTATCCCTTGCATCAGCGGGCTTCCTTTAGCGAAAGCAATACAGCTACCTACCAGTCGAGGGCTCTGCTTAACAAATTCTTTATGGGCTTCTATTTGCTCTTGGCCACTTTTAGAGAGAATCTCCTTTAATGGGCCAACAGTGAATCGGAGGATGACTTCATCGCAGCACTCGAGGATTAAATCCGCCAATCTAGGACAACCGCCTGGCCCTCCGATTAAACCATTAACCGCCTTGATAATCCCAGTTCCTATCCGCAGTCCCACTGCTTTCTGGAGCAGAGCAACAGCCTGTTGACACTCATCGTTAAATGCTCGCTTTATTTCTCCCTTAATTGAAACTATCTCTAGATCAGGAAGCTTCACCTCCATCTCCACTGCGGCAGCAAAAAAGGTATCCTCCACGCTAGCTCGTACTAAGACAGAGCCATCCTCTAGGTCGATGGTACTGGCATGCTTGTTCCTGGAATAGCTTAAAATCATCTTTCCTCACCCCCCTTCAACAACATATATACTTGTTCCACTTGCCTTTTTGTTTCCTCAAATGAGCCATCGTTATAAATAACATAGTCAGCAAAACTGACTTTTTCTTCAATAGGAGGCTGGGCTTCTATCCTCCTTTGGGCCTCCTTTCGGCTCAGTCCCCTCTCCTCGAGCCTTTTCAACTGGATTTCTTTTGCCGCATAAACAACAACTATCTTATCAACAAGCCCACCACGAGCCTCTTTGACAAGCAGCGGGATGTCTTTAACGATCAAAGCATCAGGATCGAGGTTACCAATCTCTTCGGTCAGTCTTAAGTCCTGGTTGATTATTTCGGGGTGAGTTATTTGGTTCAATCTGGCTAACTTCTGCATGTCGTTGAAGACTACCTCAGCTAACTTCTGCCGGTTGATGGTCAAGTCCTCATTTAATATCTGCTCCCCGAAATATTCCACTATTCCTTCCCACGCTTTCTGGTGGGGCTGGACTACCTCACGAGCAAGGATATCCCAATCGATTATATAGGCACCATGCTCCCTAAAGAAGTTGGCCACGGTGCTTTTCCCCGAGGCAACGCTGCCACTAAGACCAATGATGATCATCATGCGCCCTACTCAATTCCGCTATCAGTGAACCCTTTCCATCAGATTGGGAAGCTTGCCCGCCAAATAGAGCCCGACTGCCTCATCGATATTCCCCACATCGGTGACAACGGGCTCGATGCCATATCCTTTCATACTCTCATAAGCCCCCCAGCCCATGCCCCTTGCCAAAAGAACCTGGCAGTCGGAGATGGCTTCGGCCATGTTGGCATGCCTTGTGTCCGCCCCAGCATCATAGCCATGCCTTTCCCCAGGAGCCAGCTTAGGGGGCTCATGCGCAGCAAAGGTCTGATGTCCTGCCTTTGCTCTCGTCTCCTTGCCCACAATTTTCCCTTGCTCAATTGTGAGCACTACGAAGTAGGGTGCCCTGCCAAAATGAGGGCTTATGGCTTTCTGGTCATCGGATACTGCTGCGACCTTCATACAATTCCCCCTTCATCACTAAGTTGCTTGTTGAGGCACATAGATAGAAATAGGCCCTTGCCCAACAACCTTGATATTTTTGTACTCACAGATCCTGCACTCACCTCCACAAGACCCTCAAAATCCCTCTCCAAAAAACCTCAAATATCTGGGGCACAGGTTGTGGCTACCTTTCAGTGACCTCCAAATATAAGACTCTCAGATCAGCCATTTCATCTCCTGCGGCAAACACCACCTTCCGAGCATGGAGGGGTGTCGCATCTGGTTTCCCTTCCGCAACATGTCCCGCCCGGCGCAGAAGCTTCAGTACGAATCATGTAGGAGGAAGAGAATATCCTCTCCAGGTTTTCGCTGCCACAGCTAGGACATCTAATAGGTCCACTATCAGGGTTGTGCAAAAACACCTCTGATATCTTACCACATTCTCGGCACTTATAGTCATAGATAGGCATCACTCTCCTTTCTTGCCCCACACTCAAGTCTTTTCATTAAAGGGCAACCTGCCTTCAGAAGCTCACACTTCAGGCAGAGTTTGTAGGAGCACAAGTAGCACCGGAAGAGGTGGTGGCAAACAGAGAAAAAACTCTTTGTGGATGTTCAGCCTGGCATTTGGGGCAGCAAAGATCACTATCACCCTCCCCTATACTTCGGCGGAGCTCAAACCTCTCACCACAGTTGGTGCATTCATACTCATAGATCGGCATAGTTACCCACCCCCGTTTTCAAGTTATCTCTATTTACCACGTCTTTAACGCTTCTCCCCAGAGCAACTCTATTTGTCGGCTGACCTCCCCCCGGGAGTATTCCACCACTGGAAGGCCTCGGACCAAGGCCTCGGTGACTGCATTATCGAAGGGAATCCTGGACGCCACCTCCACCCCAAGCTCACAGCAGTAACTCTCTATTTGCCGAGTGTTTTCTAAATTTATGTCATACTTGTTAATGCAAACCAAGGGCAAAACTCCGAAGTGATGGCAAACTCCTAAGATGCGGTCGAGATCATGTATTCCTGAGAGGGTGGGCTCGGTTACAATGAGGGCTAAGTTCGCCCCGGATAGGGAAGAGATAACTGGACAACCAATGCCCGGAGGGCCATCGGCGATGATATACTCCAGCCCCTCTTTCTCGGCGATGAGCTTGGCATTCTGCCTCACCAGTGCCACCAGTTTCCCCGAATTTTCCTGAGCGATACCCAATCTAGCATGGGAAAGAGGTCCGTATCTGGTCTCGGAGATGAACCAGTGTCCCGCCATGTTTTCCCGCATGGTGATAGCCTCTGTGGGGCAGACATGGTAGCAGAAGCCACAGCCCTCACAGGCAATGGGGTCAACGATGTAATCTACTATAGCCCCAAAGCGGCACACTTCCTGACAGAGGCCGCACTCGGTACACTTCCCGCTATCGATAAATGCAGCTTGCCCACTCCAAAACTCCCTCTCCTCCAAGACTTTGGGCTGAAGCAGAAGATAAAGATCAGCAGCATCCACATCGCAGTCTGCCATCACCTTGCTTTGGGCCAGCGAAGCGAAGGAAGCAACGACACTGGTCTTCCCTGTCCCCCCCTTGCCGCTTAATACCACTATCTCTTTCATCTTGCTGACCTAGTATAGATTCTATAGATGGTCTCATTACCAGCTTTATAACACTCAGTGCAGCCTCCACACTCCTCGGGGCTGACCTCCTCAATATGGACTTCAATCCCCAGTTCCTCATACATCTCTAGAATCCTCCCAAGGTGTTCACCTCCGGTGATCGAAGCTCCCCTCCATCCCTTTTGTTGTAGCTCCTCTGTTTTCATCTACTAACCACGCCCGCTTTCAACTTAATGTTTTGGAGAAGCTCCAGAAAACTTTCCTTCCATGACGGAACGCCTACAACTAAAGGAATGCCCTTTGAATAAAAGATGGCAATCTCAGTATCTAGAGGGATGTTGAGCATAATGGGGATGCCTCCTTTGAGGCAATACTCCTCCACTTTTCTATCCCCCACTCCAGCACGATTTATTATTATACCACAAGGGATATTCAACTTTCTTACTACTTCTACTGCTAGAGTAAGGTCGTTTAGCCCGAAGGGAGTGGGTTCCGTCACCAGGATACAGAAGTCACTCCCCTTTACCGCCTCCACTACTGGGCATGAGGTACCTGGTGAGACATCGATGATCACTGTCTTTTGAGGATCGACATGCTCCTTTACCTTCCTTATCACCGGTGGGGCCATAGCCTCACCAACAGAAAGCTTCCCCTGAACAAACTCTATAAGCCCAGAGTAACCCATCTCTACTACTCCTACCTCCCTCCCTTCCTCTGAGATAGCCTTCTCGGGGCAGAGATAGGAGCAGGCCCCACAGCCATGACAAAGCTCAGGGAAGACTAGCACCCTATTTTTGAGCACAGCAATAGCATGGTAGGCGCAAACCTCAGCACACTTGCCACAATAGTTACATTTCCCCTCATCTACTCTAGGTATGGGAATAGATACCTTCTCCCCAGAGGAGAGTTTGGGCTTGAGGAAAATGTGACAATCCGGCTCCTCGACATCGCAGTCTAAAAGCTCTACCTCTTCCTGATTTTCCGCAGAAAGAGCAAGACTGGTAGCCACCAGGGTCTTCCCCGTCCCTCCTTTGCCGCTGGCAACAGATATTATCATCCTCTTGCCATATTGGTGCCACACCGGGGACAGCTCAAATTATAACAAGGGGTTCCCACTTGATGAGACATCCTTGCCCCACAACTAGGACAAATACACTCTCCTCCTGGGCCTGCCCCAGGTTGTGTTCCTCCCATCCTCCCTCTACCACCACCTCCCCTTCCCCTGCCTCCTCCTGTCCCTGGACCACTTCCCCAGGGAGGTCCACTCCCATCTCCTCTTGGCATGATAGCACCTCCATTCTATCGGTTTTTGTCCCCTAGCTCCTTGATACGACGCTGAAGATCCTCCAACTGCTGAGAAATCATTTGAGCTTGGCTTTTAAGAACCTCCATTTCCTGCTCTGGACTTTGAGGTTGGGGCAGTGGCGGGGGCATCATGCCTCCTCCCATGCCCATTCCCATGCCTCTACCTCCTCCCATGCCACCACCCATGCCTCTTCCCATACCTCTACCTCCTCCCATGCCACCACCCATGCCCATTCCAAAATGAGCACCTACGTTGGGCTGGGAGGTAGGCTGAAACTGCCCCATCTTATACGCTTGGATGGCATCCCTTATCCTTCCCGAAATCCCAGAGATCACCCGAATCCCTGCTGAGGAAAGGACTTGGTAGGCATTGGGACCAGAGTTTCCAGTAAGCACTACCTCAACCACTT
>Ga0209633_10002553_pt1 | contig 17464 bp, 11 predicted proteins | sample Cruoilmetagenom1_FD_187290 | JGI IMG/M metagenome (GOLD analysis project Ga0209633, IMG submission 187290) | Oil polluted marine microbial communities from Coal Oil Point, Santa Barbara, California, USA - Sample 1 (SPAdes) (version 2) | ecosystem: Environmental > Aquatic > Marine > Oil seeps ... | reverse complement strand
TTGGTCATAAAAACGATTGGAAAACCAATGTTTTAGGACAAGTAAAATCATGGGTTGATGATGGGCTAAAACCTCGTGCAGTTACACGTGACCTCGATTGGGGTATTCCTGTTCCAATCAAAGGTGCCGAAGGAAAAGTTTTGTATGTTTGGTTTGATGCGCCTATTGGATACATTTCTTCAACAAAAGAATGGGCAGAACGTGAGGGTAAAGATTGGGAACCATACTGGAAAGATAAAGACACCAAAATGGTTCATTTCATTGGTAAAGACAATATCGTTTTTCATTGCATTATATTCCCTGCAATGTTAAAAGCAGAAGGGAGTTATATTTTACCCGAAAATGTTCCAGCGAACGAATTTTTAAATTTAGAAGGAGATAAAATTTCTACTTCAAAAAATTGGGCGGTTTGGCTACATGAATATTTAGAAGATTTTCCGGAAAAACAAGATGTACTTCGTTATGTTTTAACGGCAAATGCGCCAGAAACAAAAGACAATGATTTTACTTGGAAAGATTTTCAAGCAAGAAATAATAATGAATTGGTTGCTATTTTTGGAAACTTTATTAATAGAGTGGTTGTACTGACCAATAAATACTATGATGGTGTTATTCCAAAACCTAATGATTTATCTAATATTGATAAAGAAACTTTAAACAAACTAAGAGAATATCCTCAAATAATTTCAAGCTCAATTGATCGTTACCGATTTAGAGAAGCATTATCTGAATTAATGAATCTTGCTCGTTTAGGAAATAAGTATTTGGCTGATGAAGAACCTTGGAAACAGATTAAAACAGACCCTGAGCGGGTTAAAACAATTATGTTTATTGCTTTGCAAATTGCAACAAGTCTATCCGTTTTATGTGAACCATTTTTACCTTTTACAAGTAAAAAATTAAAATCCATTTTAAATACAGATGATAAACTCCAATGGCAAGATATTTCTAAAGAAGAAACACTTCTAACTTTTGGTCACCAAATTGGTAAACCCGAATTACTTTTTGCTAAAATTGAAGATAAAGAAGTGCAGCAACAAGTGGATAAGTTAGAAGCTACTAAACTTGCCAATGAAATTGCCGTAATTGAACCTCAAAAAGAAACCATTTCTTTTGATGATTTTACAAAATTGGATATTAGAATTGGAACCATTATAGAGGCTGAAAAAATTCCAAAAACCAAAAAACTTTTAAAATTAAAAGTAGATGTTGGTATTGATACTCGTACCATTGTAAGCGGTATTGCCGAAAGCTTTAAACCTGAAAATATTATCGGACAAAAAGTTTCTGTTTTGGTAAACCTAGCTCCCAGAAAATTACGTGGTGTCGAAAGCCAAGGAATGATCTTAATGACAGATACTTCAGATGGTAAATTGTCATTTATTGAGCCTGAAAAAGAAGGTGTAAATAACGGAGAAAGTGTGAGTTAAAATCCATTTTTTTTATACACCAATCATTGGATGACTACATTCGAAGTGAATATAGTCATCCAATGATTTTTTGAACTCTATTCTCTCCTGATCCACAAGCGATTAGATGCAAAAAGATAAGGATCACCCGCTGACTTTCTCTCCTACCTTTCATTAAAAAGGTAAACATCCAAAAACCAGTCATTTTTTCTTATGAATTTTTAATAGTGTGTAATTTATTTGATAGAAAAGTAATGATTAGTTATTCTGTCATCCAAAATATATTACTTTTGGACAATATAACATCCAAAAAGCATAACTTTTGGGCGATTAACATTATTTTAATAGCATTGAATTAAGAAACGACAAGGGAGCGCTATGGGAGAATTTTATAATTTCTGAACGTATAAAGTATTTACATTACCGTCATATCTATGCTAATTATTATTTTTGGAGAACTAAACAGCAGCAAGAAATTGATTGGGTAGAAGAACAAAAGGGTATAATTTCTGCCTATGAATTTAAATGGAATAAAAAAAGTATAACAAAAATTCCTAGAAAATTTATTGAAGCTTATGATGCTAAAACCCAAATTATTGATAGAGAGAATTTTATTGATTTTGTAACGCTGATCGAATAATGTGTATACTTGAAAGTTTTAAAACAGAACAATGCAACTAATTTCCTTTATCCAATCCAAAACAAACTTCCCCGAAAAGGGAATTCTAAATACCGTTGAATTACTAAATCAAGATTGTACCGTTCCATTTATTTCGCGTTATAGAAAAGAAAAAACAGGTGATTTAGATGAAGTTCAAATCGCAACTATTGTCAACTATAAAAGTCAATTTGAAGATTTAGAAAAACGTAAAACTTCTATATTAAAGTCACTGCAAGAACAAGAGGTTTTAACCGATGAATTAAAATTAAAAGTAATAGCTACCAAAGATATTACTAGTTTAGAAGATCTTTATCTTCCTTATAAGAAAAAACGTAAAACTAAAGCAGAAACGGCAAGAAAAAATGGTTTGGAGCCATTGGCTAAAATTATTATGAGTCAACGTGCTAATAATATCGAACATATTGCTACTAATTATTTAAATGATACTGTTAAAAATAAAGAAGATGCCTTAGAGGGAGCTCGCTTTATTATTGCCGAATGGATTAATGAAAGAACCAATATAAGAATCAATATTCGTAGGCAATTAGACCGCTACGCAATTATTAAAACGAAAGTAATAAAATCTAAACAAGAAGAGGATAAAGCCCAAAAATATAAAGATTATTTTGACTGGAATGAGTCCTTAAATCGAATTCCATCACATCGTTTATTAGCAATTTTAAGAGCCGAAAACGAAGGGTTTATTCGTGTGAAAATTGAAGTTGATCATGAAAAAGCTATTGCCAAAATAGAAGACCAAATTATACGATCAAACAACAATTGTGTTGAACAAATTCAGTTCGCTATACAAGATGCCTATAAACGATTATTATTTCCATCCTTATCAAATGAAACTTTACAAAATGCTAAAGAAAAGGCAGACGAAAGTGCCATTCAGGTTTTTGCAAAAAACTTAGAACAATTATTATTAGGAGCTCCTCTTGGTGAAAAAAACATTTTAGCAATTGATCCAGGATTTAGATCAGGCTGTAAAGTTGTTTGCTTAAATACACAAAGTGATTTGGAGTATAACGAAACTATTTATCCGCATGCTCCACAAAATAAGAGTATTGATGCAATCAAAAAAATAAGCACCTTAGTTGATGCTTATAAAATTGAAGCAATTGCTATAGGAAATGGGACTGCATCCCGTGAAACAGAGCGATTAATTAAAAAAATTAGATTTAATAAAGACATTCAGGTTTTTGTTGTAAGTGAAGCAGGAGCATCCATTTATTCTGCTTCCAAAATTGCTCGTGAAGAATTTCCTAATTATGATGTTACAGTTCGAGGTGCTATTTCTATTGGTCGTCGATTAGCAGACCCTTTAGCTGAATTGGTTAAAATTGATGCCAAATCAATTGGTGTTGGGCAATATCAACATGACGTTAATCAAACAAAACTAAAAAACACATTAGATTCGGTTGTAGAAAGTTGTGTGAATACTATTGGAGTAAATATCAATACAGCAAGTAAATCTTTATTGAGTTATGTGTCGGGTGTTGGAGAGAAAATAGCCGAAAACATTGTTCATTATAGAAATGAAAATGGCGCATTTAAAAGCAGAAATGATATAAAAAAAGTACCTCGATTGGGTGCAAAAGCATATGAGCAAGCTGCCGGTTTTTTAAGAATTAAGAATGCCAAAAACCCATTAGATGATTCTGCGGTACATCCTGAAAGTTATACCATTGTCAATAAAATGGCAAAAGAAGCCCATAAAAATATTTCTGAACTTATAGGAAATACTTCAACTTTACAAAAAATTGATCTACAAAAATATTGTACTGAAAAAATTGGATTACCAACTTTAGAAGACATTATTAATGAATTAGAAAAACCAGGGTTAGATCCTCGAAAAAAAGCCAAGGTTTTTACTTTCAATCAAAATATTAAAACTATTAATGATTTGAGAGAAGGACAGTTGTTACCAGGAATTGTAAATAATATTACCAATTTTGGGTGTTTTGTAGATATTGGAATAAAAGAAAGTGGCTTGGTTCATGTTTCTAATTTATCTGATTCTTTTGTTCGTGACCCTAATGAAATTGTAACTTTACACCAACAAGTAATCGTGAAAGTTTTGGAAATTGATGTAGCAAGAAAACGAATTCAATTGACTTTAAAAATTAAATAAGTATAAAAACCCATACATTATTGTAAGAATAAGATTTTTTTCTAAAGTTTTAAAATGGTTAAAAAACATTTATTCTGTAAATAAATAGTCCAATTTTAAATTATTAAAAGCATCATTAAACTCTTTAATTTCGTTAGAAATTAAATTATTAAACTCTTTTAATTGGATATTAATCTCATTTGTTAGTTCATTTTTAACAGCAATATCTTGATCCGTTGGTGGGTAATCATCAATAGTGACCAAACTATTTAAATGGCCCAATTTATTGGTTAATCGAATAGGGAAATTCAAAGGATCTTGACCACTTTTATTTTGAGTTTGGTATAGCGTTTTTTCTATTTCAGAAAATGATTTTTTTAGCTCTTCTGCTCTGTTAACCAAATCTTCCACATTTTCATCATTTTTGTATTGTTTTATAAATGCATCTAGTTGTTTATTGATTTTTTTTGTTTTTTTAATAGATTGGTGTGCACTATCAATAGTTTTATTAACATCATAAACAAAATCATACTGTTTCTGCATATCTTCTATGCTTACTTCAGCTCTAGGATCAGCTAATATTTTAAAAGTTTTTGTTTGAATTTCAGTATTAACATTTAAACTAACTTGATAGTTTCCGGGTACCACTTTTGCGCCGTTCAAACTCGCCCACCACATAATCATTCCTTCCAGTTTTTCTGCACCTTCCGTTCTTGAGTCCCAAACAAAATTATTAGCCCCTTTTTTTACTTTAAGTACTTTATCCTTTTTCTTTGCTTTGTTATTAAAAGTTGCCAGTGTATCTCCTTTTTGAGTTAAAAAGGTAAGCGTAATACTATCTTTTTCTTTATCGTATTCTTTAATATTAAAATAAGTAATTATACCATTTCCCAAATTAGTACCTGATTTTTTAGATTTTTTACCCCCTCTGCCTTTAGTTCTGTAAGAGTCTTTAGGTTTAAAAAGAATATTACTCTTAGACTTAATATCTTCATTTAATTGATGTAAAAGTGTTAGGTCATCGATCATCCATAAACTTCTACCTTGTGTTGCGACGATTAAATTATCTTCTTTAATTGTTAGGTCAGTTACCGGAACAATTGGCAAATTCAATTGAAATTTTTGCCACTTAACACCATCATTAAATGAAATATACATTCCTGTTTCAGTTCCGGCATACAATAATCCTTTACGCTTTGGGTCTTCTCTCACAACTCGAGTAAAGTGTTCTTTATCAATTCCATTTGTAATTCTTTTCCAAGTTTTACCAAAGTCTGAAGTTTTAAATAAATAAGGTTCAAAGTCTCCTAATTTATATCTTGTTGCAGCAATATAACAAGTGCCTTGATCAAAATAAGAAGGTTCTATACTGTTAATCATGCTCCATTCAGGCAAACCTTTTGGAGTTATATTTTCCCAAGTATTACCTCCGTTTTTAGTGATATGTATTAATCCATCATCACTGCCAACCCAAATTAATCCTTCTTTTAATGGACTTTCATTTGCAGCAAATATGGTACAATAATATTCTACACCTGTATTATCCTGTGTAATGGGTCCTCCGCTGGAAATTAATTTTATAGAGTCATTTCTTGTTAGGTCATCACTTAATAATTTCCAACTTTGACCTTCATTTTCAGTAACATGAACGTGATTAGAAAAAACATATAATTTTTTCTGGTTATGTTTACTAAAAAACATTGGAAAATTCCACTGAAATCTATATTTCATACCTTCTGCGCCATGCCCCATTGGATTATCAGGCCAAACATTTATCGCTCTAACATTTCCTGTTTTGTGATTATACCTAGTTAAAAACCCTCCATAACTTCCTCCATAAACAATATCATTGTCATTAGGGTCAACTGTAATATGAGCTGATTCACCACCCGCAGTAGATTCCCAATCGTTTTCTCCAATACTTCCGCCATCACTTCTATGCTTTATTCGTATTGCCGAATTGTCTTGTTGAGCCGCATATATTCTAAAAGGAAAATCATTATCCGTTGTAACTCTATAAAATTGAGATGTTGGTTGATTGTGATAGGTCGTCCAGGTTTCTCCTCCATCATAAGTAATTTGTGCTCCTCCATCATCACCTATAATCATTCGTTTTGAATTTTCTGGCGAAATCCATAAATCGTGGTGATCGCCATGTGGTGCATTATGTGTTGTAAAGCCCTTTCCTCCATCGGTAGATTTATGATATCGAACATTTAATACATAAACTGTGTTTTCATCTTCAGTATCAGCGTATAATCTCGTATAATACCATGCTCTTTGTCTTAGTTTCCTTTCGTCATTAACTCTTTTCCATTTTTCACCTCCATTATCACTTCTATACAAGCCTCCTTTCTTTTTATTTTCAACCATTGCCCAAACTCTTTTAGAGTTTTTAGGAGAGACGGTTACACCTATAATTCCTAGAGTATCTGTTGGGAAACCTTCATTTTTTGAAATTTCTTTCCAAGTCTCACCACTATCTGTACTTTTCCAGAGAGCAGAGCCTTTACCTCCACTACTTAAACTATAAGGCGTTCTTTGAATTCTCCAAGTTGATGCAAAAATTATTCTCGGATTATTTGGATCCAAAATAAGATCTACCGCTCCTGATTGTTCGTTTGAAAATAGAGTTTTCTTCCAAGTTTTACCTCCATCAACAGTTTTATAAATTCCTCTATCGCTCGTTGGTTTATAAATATTCCCTAAAACAGCTGCATAAACAATATTATGATTTGTTGGATGTATAGCAATTCTTGAAACATGTCTAGAATTACTTAAACCCATATCTTTCCAGGATACTCCCGCGTCTTCACTTTTCCATATGCCATAACCTGAAGATACATTTCCTCTTACAGTTTTTTCTCCACCACCCGCATAAATTACATTTTTATCACTTTTAGAAATGGCAATTGCACCAATACTACCTCCAAAAAATCCATCCGAAATATTTTCCCAAGTTCTTCCACCATCAATAGTTTTCCATACTCCCCCTCCTGTTGAGCCAAAATAAAATAAATTGGCTTCTCCTGGCACTCCTGTTACGGCTGCAGAACGCCCACCTCTAAAAGGTCCAATTAATCTATATTTCAATCCTTCATAAAGCCCTTCTTTAAAAACAACCTCATTGGTTCTTATTTTACTTTTCTTATTCTTTTGAGAATACAAATTCGGTGAAAATATAAAAAGTAGAACCAGTAAAAGACCAATATTAATGTTGATTTTATTCATAATTAAGTGTATTTATTTATGTCTACCGTAAATGTAATAATTATAAAATACTCCTTTAATACAAAAACAAAATATTTATTATAATGGGCCAAACCTTTTCGAATAGGACATTTTTACAAACATTAATAATGATTTATAATTCTTTGTATAAAAGTTTAATATATTGTAACTTAGGGGTGTGAAACCTTATAAAAATATAAATCCCCAAAGAAGTTTTGTAACAGAATATGTTGAAAAACATAGTCAGAAAAATCATTTTTTTAATGAAGTTAAATCTTTGATTGATTGGGAAGTTATTAATAACGATTTAAAGAAAGTTTATACCAAAGGTTTAGCTGAAAAAGGTGCTAAAGCTTATTCTCCTCTTTTACTGTTTAAAATGATTTTAATTTCTGAGTGGTACGGTTTGTCTGATACTCAAACGGAATCGATGGTTAATGATAGTTTGTCTGCAATAAAATTTTGCGATCTAACAATAGAAGGTAATGTTCCCGGGCATAGCACTTTAAGTAAATTTAAAAAAGAATTGAAAGATCATAAAGTATTTGACCAACTATTAAAACAAGTTAAAAATCAACTATCAAAGCATCAGTTAAAAGTAAAAAAAGGAAAAGCATTAGTTGTTGCAAAATTAACTTCAATTTAAATTAATTTGGTCGTACTTTAATTCCCAAAAGCAGTAACAACTATTGAACGAGAACCTCCATTATTTCTATGTTCACAAAGATAAATACCTTGCCAAATTCCTAGGTTTAATTCTCCATTTGTTATTGGAATTTGAACGCTAGATCCCATTAACGAAGTCTTAATATGTGCTGGCATATCATCCGGTCCTTCATAAATATGAGTATAGTGTGGTTCATTTTCAGCAACTAGCTTGTTAAAATGATTTTCAAAATCATTTCTAACAGTTGGGTCCGCATTTTCATTAATGGTTAAACTTGCAGAGGTATGTTTTATAAAAACCTGAAAAACTCCCATCTTAATATCTTTAATTTCGGGTAAGCTTTCTATAACTTGATCTGTAATAATATGATAACCTCTTGAATATGGTTTTAGCCTCAGTTGTGATTGATAGAAATTCATATTCAAAGTTATTGAATATTACTTCTTAAAACCTATTTTTTGTCTTGGTTCTTTTGAGGGATTTTCTAATAACCTTTGTAGTATTGCATAAATTTCTCCAAATTGATCTTGATATTTGGATTCCATTTGATGTATTTTGCTCAAAATCTCATCATAGTTATTTGCCAGTTTACGTAACTGAACAAAAGTTTCAATAATGTGAATACTTATTTTAACAGCTCTATCACTATTCAATATACTTGATAACATAAGTATACCATGTTCAGTAAAAGCAAATGGAGGGTATTTTGAGTGTGATCCATGTTTTAAGGTGCCAAATTGGCTCCTTATGTTGTCATTTTCTATTTTAGTTAACTCAAACATAAAACTTGAAGGAAATCGATCAATATTTCTTCTTACTTGTCTTTTCAATTGTTTTGTTTCAACATTATAAAGGCGAGCTAAATCTCGGTCTAACATCACTTTTTGATCTCTTATCATATAAATCTTATTGACAATTAATTCTTTTGGTATTGAGATTTCATTGCTCATGACTATAAAATTTTAAAAATTTAGGATGTGTTTTTTGAAAAGCAGAAAGCAATTTGTTCAGGGTTTCACTTTGAGGGAAACCCTGAATTGTTAATTTAGTTTTTAGCTCCCAAAAATAGGATCTCATTACAAACCACTTCGGTAATATATTTTTTATTTCCTTTCTCATCATCCCATGATCTTGTTGTTAACTTTCCTTCAATGGCAACTTCCTTACCTTTTTCTAAAAACATCTCCGCAAGTTCAGCTGTTTTATTCCATGCAATTACATTGTGCCATTCCGTATCTGTTATCTTATCACCTTTAGCATTTTTATACGTTTCATTTGTAGCTATAGAAAACTTAGCTAGTTTTGTTCCCGACTCTAATGTTTTGATTTCAGGATTATTTCCTAAATTTCCAATTAACTGTACTCTGTTTCTTAAATTATTCATAATTTTTAATTTTAATACCTGAACTATTTTAGGTATGATTAATATTAAACTTTAAATCTCAACCCATTGGTTTGATTTGTCTCTGCAAAGATGAAACAGGATGCTCCTTATATTCGGTAGCTAAACAATTACTTTCGTATGTAATTGAATGTAGTCGTTTGTAAACGGATAATTTTACTTACATTTGTTTGATAATTAAATATTTATATTATGAGCACTCAAAATTGTTTAGAATGTGGTGAATCAATAAAAGGTAGAAGTGACAAAAAGTTTTGCAACGATTATTGTCGTAATGCATACAACAATAAGATTAATAAAAGTTCTAAGAATTTAATTAGAAACACCAACAACAGACTACGAAAAAATCATAAAATACTAACCGAATTAAATACTACAGGAAAAACAAAAATTACCAGAACTAAGTTAATAGATCATAATTTTGAATTCAATACTTTTACTTCTATTTATACCACAAAAACTGGTAATGTATACTATTATGTTTATAATCAAGGTTATTTAAAATTAGAAAATGATTATTATTTATTGATTAAACGAGAATAATTCTGCTTTTTTAAACCTATTCTATACTTATTTTTACTGTTATTGATTAAATAATGAATTATGATGCATTTTTTTGCTGCTTTTGTTAAATTATAATACCTTAGCAATAATAATTTTTTAATTTAAAGGTATATGAAAAAAACTTTACTCTACGTATTATTATTTTTAAGCTTATTAATCACAAAAAATCTTTTTTCACAAGAAAGAATTAATGTTGGGGTTCACGAAGAACATAAAATTGAATTTGGCTTAAAAGAAAAGACACTTAGCAAATTTGACATCAATGGTAAAGGAATTATTCCATTACAAAAGAGTCAGAAAAAAGATTTATCTAAAATAGTTTTTGGTTTTTTACCCGATTGGGAATATTCTTCTGGTGCTCATAACAATATGCATTATGATTTGCTTACACATATTGCTGCATTTAATTTTGAAGCTTCATCAAATGGCTCAATTTCTAATCCATCAAGTTGGCCTTGGACGGATGTGATCAATTCTGCACATGGCGCGGGTACAAAAGTAATTATGACAGTAAATAATTTTGATGCTGATGATATTCATAATCTATTAACAAATTCTACTGCAAAAAATAGTTTATTCAACAATATAAAAAACACCTTATCAACGTATCAATTGGATGGTGTTAATATCGATTTTGAAGGTTTAAATACTGAAGATAGAGGAGATGTTGTGAATAGTTTTATGGCTGAACTTACTTCTTATATTCATACACAATTACCCGGGAAAGAAGTTTCATTTGACGGACCTGCAGTAAATTGGAGTGGCTGGAAATTAGATGAATTAACTCAAAGTGTTGATTATGTTTTTATTATGGCTTACGATTATAACGGAGGTTGGAGCTCAAATACAGGTGCTGTTTCTCCATTAACACATCCAAGCGGAGGAATTTCTTTAACCAAAACTTTAAGTAATGATTATAGTGTTCCGATTTCAAAATATCCTGAAAAGTTAATTTTAGGTGTACCTTATTATGGAAAACATTGGAAAACAGCTACAAGCTCGCCTGGCTCTTCAGTAACTTCTTATGTTGGTTCAACTTTTTATAGAACTGCTATAATTGATGCTGCTAATCACGGTGGTTTTATTTGGGATAACGATTCTGAAACACCATGGTATAAGTGGAATTCAGGAGGGTGGAATCAAGTTTGGCAAGATAATGAACCAAGTATCGAAAAAAAATACGATCTAGCTTTAACTCAAAATTTAGGAGGTGTTGGTATTTGGGCCTTAAACTATGATGGTAATAGAAATGAACTGTGGGATTTAATCAATACGAAGTTTAACAGTGGTGTAACCCCTTCTCCAAGTACTCCAAATTCATTAGCCGCAATAAGGAAGAATAGCACATCAATTACCTTAAAATTTAAGGAAGGTAATCATGCAACCAGTTATAATGTTTATCAAAGTACCGATAACATTAATTTTTCTATGGTTAAAAATGAAGCTTCCTTAAGTATTGATATAACAAATTTAACTCAAGGCGAAATTTACTATTTTAAAGTTGCATCTAAAAATAGTACTGGAATATCTAGTCAATCAGAAGTAGTTGCAGCAATGCCAAGTTTAAATGAATCGGATATTTTGATTGTTGATGGTTTATCTAGAAGAAGTTTCGACGCTATTACTCAATACGATTACCCTTTAACACAATTAGGAAGAACTTTTTCAAATGCCCGTGCCGATGCAATTATTAATGATGTTGTTAATTTGAATGATTTTGATTTTGTGATTTGGATGTTACTAGATGAAAGTACTGTTGATGAAACTTTTAGCCATGTGGAACAGAACAAAGTAAAAGACTATATAGATAATAACGGTGTATTTATTGTTTCTGGTTCAGAAATTGGTTGGGATCTTGTAGAAAAAGGAGATGCTACAGATAGATCTTTTTATGAAAATTATTTGAAGGCTGAATATATAAGTGATGACCCCGGAGCTTCTGCTACATATTATAAGGCCAAAGATACAAACAGCCATACCTATAATTTTGATGACGGGAATCATGGTACACAAAAAATTGATTGGCCTGACTTAATCAAGACAAAAAATGGTTCTTCCATGTCGTTTAGTTATGAAGGAGTCACAACCAATAACGGATATGCTGGTGTGAGTGATGCTAATGGCACAAGTGGAGTGGAATATCTCGCCTTCCCAATAGAGACCGTCTATAATGATAATGAAAGAAAAGATCTTATAAATTATATTCTTCAAAAGTATAGTAGTTTATTGTCTGTTGATGACAGCTTTATTAAATCCAATATTACATTATATCCAAACCCTACAAGAGGTTCAATTACTATTTCTAATCCAAATTTTGTAAAAATTAATACAATAGAGGTTTTTAATATTTACGGACAACGATTAAAAACAATCGAAAACAAAAATAGAATTGATATTAGTAGTTTTATTAATGGATTTTATTTTATAAAGATGGAAGATGAAAACGGGAAGCAAGGAACTTTTAAAGTCATAAAATCCGATTAAATTAGATTCATTTATATTCGTTAGCCGGGTTTGATTTTTTCAAACCCGGTTTTGTTTGTAACTTGTTGGTTTCTATTTCGACAAATAACTAAAATAGAGTTTCTTTCAATATTAAAATGCAAAAAATAGTATCTCCATATATAGTTTTTTTTACACTTGTTTTTTCATTTGCCTATTCTCAAGATAAAAGTGTCGTATCGGGTATAATTACGAATATAGAAGACAATAGCCCTTTGCCCTTTGCATCGGTAACTTTAAAAAATTATCCTATAGGTACACTTAGTAATGAGAATGGTGAATTTGACTTTTATATCCCTAAATCTAAACAAATTGATACTATTCAAGTTAGTTTTATTGGTTTTAATAACTATGAAATTCCTATTACTTCAAATTTAAACGATTTAAAAATAAAGTTACAACCAAGCAATGAGGTTCTAGATGAAGTTGTTCTGAGTGAGTTAAGTCCGTTAGAATATATTAAAAAGGCGAGGGAAAATATTGATAAAAATTATCAACAAGATCCATTTCAAACCATCGCTTATTATCGTGAAAAATTAATTGAAAACAATCAAACTATTAGTAAAAGAGAAGGAGTTTTTAAAACCCAATATACTGCAACTGTAGATACATCTAAAAATCAGCATCAATTACTTTTGTATAAACCTACCCAAAATTTACAAAATTTTAAATTTATGCGAAAGTGGATCGATAAGAGAATTGAAAAAGAAACTAAAAAAGCGAAAAAGAAGGCGAAAAAGAAAGGAGAAGTTTTTGAAGATGATTTTGATTTTGATAGAGACATGAATATGGGAGGTCCCGAAACTATAATTAATGTGGCTGACATAAGAAACGGCTCCTCAAACAACAACTTTCTAAACCCCAAACATTTCAAAAAATATGAATACTCTTTTGGCGATGAAAAAAATTTTAATGGTGAGGTTTTAGTAACAATTCATTATAAAGCCTTAAAAAAAATTGAATCGATCAAAGATCAAGGTATAATATTAATTAGTAAAGACGATTATGCCATAGCTTTGATAGAAGGGTCTGGTGTTCTTACCGTTCCGGTACTTGCAAAACCATTAATTTTTCTGGCAGGTCTAAGTATTAGTAATCCCCAGTTTAGAAATACAGTTAGTTATCAAAAATATAAAGATAAATGGTACCCAAAATTATTTAGGTGGGATGCAACAATTTCACTTAAAAAAAGTCATGTGTTTAGTGAAAATGAACATGCCGATTTAAAGATTGGACAAGTGTTTTTTATAAACCAATTGGAATATATTTCTACCACAATTCCAAAGGAAAAAAGATTTGATTCAAGTAAAAATATGAAAGAACAAGTCTATAATGATTTGAATATTTCTTGGGAAGGTATGAACGTAATTAAAGAATAAGTTAACGCTTTAAAAACAAATTCTGTAACATTTATTTGCATTTCTCGTCGTATGTAAAAACAAAAAATGCTTACTAAAAAACATCTATTCTATTTCTTTTTCTTTGCCATCATATTTAATGCGAACAGCCAAAATAAAAGCGTTGTTTCTGGAACTGTCATTAATAAAGAAAATAACGAACCTTTGCCTTTTGCTTCTATTACTTTAAAAAATTATCCGATTGGAACAATTAGTAATGAAAACGGAGAGTTTGATTTTTATATTCCTAAATCAAAACAAAAAGACACTATTGTCGTAAGTTTTATTGGTTTTATAAGTTATGAAATACCCGTTTCTAATGTTAAAAATAAACTAACTGTTAACCTAAGACCTACAAATGAAATATTAGCTGAAGTTGTTGTTAGTCCTCTAAGTCCTTTAGATTATATTAAACGTGCTTTAGAACATTTTGACGAAAATTATCCGCAAAATTCCTATCAAAGTTTGGCATATTATAGAGAAAAATTCATTGAAAATGGAGCAGTAATCAATAAAGAAGAAGGGGTTTTTAAAACCTATTATCCGTCAACTATTGATTCGGCAAAGAATCAACATCAATTACTATTATACCGTCCAGAAAAAGACCCTCAACAATTTCAATTTATGCGTGAATGGTTTGAAAAAAAACAAGAGAAACGTAAAAGTCGTGCTATAAAAAAAGGGGAAGAGTATGATGAAGATGAATATGACACGGATATTGATATGGATTTAGGAGGTCCTGAATCGGTCATTGAATTAGATCTTAAGCATGAAAAAGATAATTTTTTAAAACAAAAATATTTTAAAAAATACGAATATTCTTTTGGTGAAGAAACTGTCTTTAATATGGACACTCTAGTTACTATCCTTTTCAAAGGTAAAAAGAGTATCGATTATATAAAAGACCATGGTAAAATTTTAATAAGTAAAGATAATTATGCCATCGTTAGAATTGAGCAAAATGCAAAATTTAATATTCCTTTTTTAGTAAAACCTATTTTATTTACCCTCGGATTAGGCATTGAAAAACCAAAATTTAAAAAGATAATAAGTTATCAAAAATATAAAGATATTTGGTATCCAAAATTATTTCAATGGGATGCCAATGTTAAAATAACCAAACGCCATACTTTTAGCAGTAATGAGCATTCTGATATTAAAATTGGACAAGTATTTTTTATAAATAAATTAGACTCTCTTTCTACAACAATTCCTAAAGAAAAACTATTTGATTCAAATGAAGATATGGAAGAGCAGGTGTTTAATGATATTGATATTTCTTGGAATCAATTAAATATTATTAAAGATTAATTTGAACAGATGATTGAAAACCTTCTAATCTAAAAGTCTTAATACAAGATTAATTTTTTTCGTAACTTTAAACGAATTTCTAATAATTATCAATCCATCATGAAAAAATTTATCTTATTCTTTGTGTTATTATCTTTAGTAGCATGTAAACAAACTGAATCAAAAAAAGAAATTATAAAAGAGCCTAAAGAAATTATTCAATATAGTATTGAACAATTTTACAAAAACCAAAAAATATACGGCGGGGCTTTTAATAATGATGAAACAAAATTATTAGTGAGTAGCAATGAAACTGGAATTTTTAATGTTTTTGAAATTAATATTGAAAATGGTCTTAAGAAACAACTTACTTTTTCTGAAAAAGAATCATTTTTTAGTATTGATGAAGTGCCAAATACTAATCTAATTTTATACACAGCTGATAAAGGAGGAGATGAAAATAATCATATTTATCTTCTTGCCAAGGACGGAACTTCGAAAGATTTAACACCCGGAGAAAATGTAAAGGCAAACTTTGGAGGTTGGAGTGAAGATAAAAAATCAATGTTTTATTATTCAAACATTAGAGATACTAGGTACTTTGATCTATATAAAATGAATCTAGTTGATTGGAAATCGAAAATGATATATAAAAATGAAAAAGGTTTAAACATAGAGGATGTCTCACATAATGAAAATATCTTTAGTATTTCAAAATCTATAACTACAAGTGAAGATAAGTTGTTTTTAATGGACCATAAAAAAAATAAAACGACTGAGCTTTCTGAAGAACCCGGATCGTATAGTGGATCTGGGTTTAGTAACAATGATAAATATTTTTACTTTATTACTGATGTAGGTAAAGAATTTAAGTATCTGGTTAAATACGAAATAGCCTCAGGAAATAAAGAAGTAATTTATGAGACCAATTGGGATGTGATGTATAGTTATTTGAGTAAAAATGAAAAATATCGAATTATTGGTATTAATGAAGATGGTAAAACTAATTTAATCATTCAAGATAATCTAACTGGTAACAATATAGATTTCCCGGAAATTTCTGATGGAGACATCAAAGGTGTTAATATTTCGGAAAGTGAAAAACTAATGAGGTTAACTGTTGGAACCTCAAAATCAACCAACAATATTTACCTTTATAATTTTGAAACTAAATCATTAAAACAATTAACGAATACTATGAGTCCAGATTTAGATTCAAAAAATTTAGTTTCTGCTGAAGTAGTTAGATTTAAATCTTTTGACGGATTGGAAATTCCTGCAATATATTATAAACCCTTAATAGCAACTTCTCAAAATAAAACCCCAGCTTTGGTATGGGTTCATGGTGGACCTGGAGGACAAAGCCGTGTAGGCTATTTCGCCCTAATTCAATTTTTAGTTAATCATGGATATGCTATTTTAGCAGTTAACAATAGAGGTAGTAGTGGTTACGGGAAATCATTTTATAAAATGGATGATCTTAATCATGGTGATAAAGATTTAAAAGATTGTATTTGGGGGAAGAAATGGTTACAAGAACAAAACTATATTGCTAAAGATAAAATCGGCATTATTGGTGGTAGTTATGGAGGCTATATGACCATGGCAGCAATGACATTTACACCTGATGAATTTAAAGTTGGAGTTAATATTTTTGGAGTTACTAACTGGTTAAGAACCTTAAAATCAATTCCACCACATTGGGAATCTTTTAAAAATGCTTTATATACTGAATTGGGTGATCCAAACACTAAAGACTCTGTAAGGCTTTATGAAATTTCACCTCTTTTTCATGCAAAAAATATAAAAAACCCTATTATGGTTTTACAAGGTGCGAACGACCCAAGAGTGCTTCAAGCTGAATCTGATGAAATCGTTGCTGAAATTAAAAAAAACAATATCCCTGTTAAATATGTTCTCTTTCCAGATGAAGGTCATGGTTTTAGAAAAAAGGAAAATGAAATTAAAGGTTACGGCCAAATTTTAACTTTTTTAGATAGCTATCTCAAAGGAGCTAAACCTATTAAATCATAAATAATAGATTCATTAAAATAGAAATATTATTAAAGATTTAATTCATGTCTAAAACAATAAAGTTTTCATCTCGTTAATTAGTTTCTTTAATATCTTTAATAAAATTTAACTACTTTTAAAGGTTCAAACCAACCTTAAAAGCATTAAAATGGAAGAAATTATTAAAGGTATTAACAGTATTGTATGGAGTA
>Ga0209633_10002552_pt1 | contig 17465 bp, 16 predicted proteins | sample Cruoilmetagenom1_FD_187290 | JGI IMG/M metagenome (GOLD analysis project Ga0209633, IMG submission 187290) | Oil polluted marine microbial communities from Coal Oil Point, Santa Barbara, California, USA - Sample 1 (SPAdes) (version 2) | ecosystem: Environmental > Aquatic > Marine > Oil seeps ... | reverse complement strand
GCCGTGTGCGTGAATAGCGCAAGCACGGTTCTAAGATGGGCTGGGGCCAACTGATGTATGGTTGAAATACTGTGACACCGCCGGGAAACCAGGCGGAAAACTGTGAAAACAAACCTCAACCTGGAGCATCGGAAGAAACCGGTCTACTCGACCAATCCACAAGCGGGCAGCAATTATGTCGTTTATGAACGCTGGTTACCAATCTTGGTCACCAGCAGAAGCTTTTGAAAATGGATACAAAAAAATAGATTGGCCGCAATAGACGCTATCTAAACAAAAAAAGGGGTTACGTAAAAAACGCAGCCCCTTGGTTTTATTGATGGTGCCGAAGGGGAGACTCGAACTCCCACGTGGGAACCCACACTAGACCCTGAACCTAGCGCGTCTACCAATTCCGCCACTTCGGCACGTTTCAATTCGATCTCAAAAAGCTTGATTTCAAACTGAAGATGAACTAACTATAGTCTTTTGATTTTTCTGTCAAGCGCAATTTTTACGGATAGTGAAACCTGAACTGAGCGTTTCAAATTTTTTCATATGAAAGAGACACCATATTTTCTTAAAATACCATCGATTGTCGGGTTAATAATTTGAAACCCTTCGAGATTGCCGAGTTTACCGCATCGACGGCGTCGGATGGGCTGCGCATAGCCGACTATAGGACATCCCCATCTTCCTTGCAGCTATGGCAAGCTCGACAATCGCTCAACTTGGGTGGAAGATCATGAGAATAATTCAAGACCTCGAAACCATTGAAGCACCCTTCAAATCCGCCGTAATTACCATCGGCAATTTCGACGGCGTACACATCGGCCACCAGGCCCTTTTTCACGAGGTGATCGAACGGGCCGATACCCTGGACGGCACGGCCATTGCCATGACCTTCGATCCCCACCCCATCCGGGTCATCAGCAAAAACGGGCACCCGCCCCTGATCACGTTGGTCGAACAGAAAACTGAACTGATCGAAAAAGTCGGTATCGACGTGCTGATCTGCGTCCCCTTTACCATGGACTTTGCCGCCTTGTCGGCGCGACACTTCGTCGAGGATATCCTGGTGAAACGGATCGGAATGAAGGTCATCATCGTCGGCCAGGACTACACCTTCGGCAACCGGCGGGAAGGCAATGTGGATCTGTTGATGCAATACGCCGACGAACTGGGCTTCGAGGTGATCGTTGCAGACTGGATACAGTCCTCCAGATTCGGTAACAACCGCATCAGCAGTACGGCCATCCGGAAACTGGTCATGAACGGCCAGATGAGGAGAGCCGGCAAGATGCTGGGCCGTAACTACCAGATCCGCGGCACCGTAGCCCGCGGCCGGGACCGGGGCGGCAAACTGCTGGGCGTTCCCACGGCCAACATCAGCCTTTACGACGAGCTGTGCCCCAGGGTCGGCGTCTATGCCGTGATCGTAAACTATGAAGGCAAACGCTATCCGGGGGTGGCCAACATCGGCTACAGCCCCACCTTCGACGACCATGTATTTACGGTAGAGGCCCACATCCTGAACTTTAAAAAGGATATTTACGGCGAAAAGATCATGGTCGACTTTGTCCAACGCTTACGGGACGAGAAGAAATTTTCCAGCATTGACGAACTGGCGGAACAGATCAGCCAGGATATTGCCGACGGTCGGGAGATTTTGGCACCCCATTTCAAATAATAAAAAAATCCCAAAATATGCTATGGGTTAACTGCCGGTTGGCAACAACACGCATAAAAGAGGATTAACACAGTGACGGTGTTAGACATACTTACCTATCCGGACAAGTTTCTGAAAAAGCAGACCACACCGGTCGAAAATATCGACGGCGCTCTGCAGACCGTTTTCGACGACATGGCCGCGACCATGTACGTGGCCCCGGGTGTTGGCCTGGCCGCCCCCCAGGTGGGCATCGGTCGGAGCTTTATCATCTACGACATCGCACCCCAAGACGATAGGCACAACCTTCATGTTCTGATCAACCCCAGGATCGTCACCAGCGAAGGCGAAATCATTTCTGAAAACGAAGGCTGCCTGAGCGTGCCCGATTTCCGGGCGGACGTCAAACGGGCCGAGCGTGTTCTCGTGGAGGGCGTGGACCGGGAGGGCAACCCGTTGCGCTTCGAGGCTGAGGGAATGCTGGCCATCGTCATCCAGCACGAGCTCGATCACCTCGACGGCACCCTTTTTATCGATCAGATCAGCGCCTTGAAGCGTCAGATATACAAGCGTCGGGTGAAAAAGGAGATGAGGGAGACGTGAATCGTCCATTGAAAATTGTCTTCATGGGCACGCCGGATTTTGCCGTGCCGCCGCTTCAGGCCCTGCATGACAGCCCGCACGAAGTGGTGGCCGTGGTCTCCCAACCCGACCGCCCCAAAGGCCGGGGCCGCAAGCTCGCCCCGTCACCGGTCAAACAAGCCGCCATGGCGTACGGTTACCCGGTTCTCCAGCCCGATAAGGTGCAAACCGAAAAATTCCACCAACAACTGACCGACCTGGCACCGGACCTTTACGTCGTTGTGGCCTTCGGCCAGATCCTACCTCAGACCCTGCTGGACGTTCCCGCACGCGGGGCCATCAACGTGCATGCATCGCTGCTTCCCCGGTACCGCGGTGCCGCCCCCATCCAGTGGGCTATCATAAACGGGGACCGGGAAACCGGTGTAACCACCATGATGATGGACAAAGGCATAGACACCGGCGATATTCTGCTGATGGACAAAACGGCCATCGGACCCGTTGAAACCGCCGCCGACCTGCACGACCGCCTGAGCAACATGGGCGCCCACACGTTGGTCCGCACACTTGAAAGGCTGCAGGACGGCAGCCTGACGCGCACTGTCCAGGACTACGAAAAGGCGACTTACGCCCCCATGCTTAAGAAAAAGGACGGGCGGATCGACTGGTCCCTGCCCGCCGAACGATTAGCATGCCTGATCCGGGGAATGACCCCCTGGCCGGGCGCCTACACCTTCGGCGATGGTCGGCGTCTGAAAATCTTCAAAGCCAGCGTGCTGGAACGTGAGATCAACGTCCCGCCGGGCACGATCCTCGAATGCTGTCCCGGCGAACTTCGGGTGGCCACCGGTCGGTCGGCACTGGCGGTCCAGGAGATTCAAGGGGCATCGGGAAAACGCCTGCCCATCGACGATTTTCTCTGCGGCTGCCGTCTTCCGGACGGCACCTGTCTGGGCTGATCCCAACCTTGCAGATGACCACGGCGACATCTAACCGATCCATCACCGACGCCAGGGCCGCTGCGCTTGAGATACTCGATCGCCTGGACGGCAACCAGACGACCTTAGACGCCCTTCTCGATGATGCCACACCCACGATGACAGGACTTTCCCGACGGGACCGGGCCCTTTTTAACCAACTGGTCTACGGGGTGCTGCGCTGGCGGCTGCGGCTGGATGCCGTGGTCGGCACCTACGCCGACCGGCCCCTGAAAAAAATCAACCGGTCGATTCTTAACATTCTGCGCATCGGCCTGTTTCAGATCCTGTTTATGGACCGGATCCCCGCATCGGCAGCCGTGAACACGGCGGTTAATCTGACGAGAACCCGCAAGGCCGCAAAAGCATCCGGATTCGTCAATGCCCTGCTGAGAAATGCGCTGCGGGATCCCGACCGATTTTGCCTTCCCGATGCCGTTGACGCACCGGTCGATCATATTTCCATCGCCAAATCCTTTCCCCATTGGCTGACCGCGCGCTGGATTGACCGCATGGGTATTGGGGAAACCGAACGGTTGTGTGATGCCGTCAACACCATCCCGCCCATCACCTTACGCTGCAACGGGCTGAAAAACAGCCTGCCGGAACTGATTGATGCATTGACAACCCAGGCGAAAGTCATCGAGACGATGGACAGCGTGGCCGGCGCGGTTAACCTGATCCATCCCCGCAGCCCCATCTTCGAGATGAAGGCCTTCGTCGATGGTCGGTTTGCCGTTCAGGACGGTGCCGCACAATTGGTTTCCTTGCTGCTGGCACCCCAGCCGGGAGAAATCGTGCTGGATGCCTGCGCCGGCTTGGGCGGTAAATCCACCCATCTGGCCCAGATCATGCGAAACCGGGGCACCATTGTTGCCATGGACGCTGTTTCTGCCAAGCTGGCCCGTCTGGAGAAAGAAGCCCACCGGCTGGGGGTGTCCGTTGTTCAAACCCGGCGAACGGACCTGAACCGGCCCCCCGATCCTGCGACACTGCCCCGCTTCGACCGGATTTTACTGGACGCCCCCTGCTCTGGTTTAGGGGTGCTGCGCCGCAATCCCGACGCCAAGTGGTCATCCTCAAAAAAAGATATCACCCGATATACCCGGCGGCAGGCGCGCTTTCTCGACCATCTCGCTCCATTGGTCAAAAGGGATGGGGTGTTGGTTTTTGCCGTCTGCAGCATGGAACCGGAGGAGAATGCCGGGGTAATAGAGACCTTTTTGAAAAACCATGCAAACTTTGCTATAATTAAACGTCGATCCATGGAAGATGAAGCCGTCCACCCTTTTTTAGATGAAGACGGCTTTCTAAAAGTTGCGCCTCACATTCATCACATGGACGGCTTTTTCGCCGCCCGACTCAAGCGCACGACCTGACAGGATAAAACAGCATGCCCGTTTACGATTACCAGGCCCTTGACGCCAAGGGGAAAACCGTCTCCGGAGTCATCGATGCCGACGGCGTTCAGGCTGCTCGGCAGAAAATTCGTTCCATTGGCAGTTTTCCCGTCAACGTCAAGGAGGTCATGGAAGGTGGAAGCGCAAAGGATCCCCGCAGCGTCAGCGTCCAGAGCTTGTTCAACCGTGTCACGCCCGCCCAGGTCAGCTTGTGGACCCGCCAGCTGGCAACGTTGACCGGCGCCGGGTTCCCGCTGGTTAACGCCCTGACCACCCTGATTTCCCAGACCAAAACCCAGGGATTCACCAAAATCGTCGCCCGCATCAAGGACTCTATTGTCGAAGGCAACAGCTTTGCTTCGGCCCTGACGCTCTACCCGTCCGTTTTCACCCCGATTTACATCAACATGGTTCGCGCCGGAGAGACCTCGGGAACCTTGGAAATTGTGCTTCAACGCTTGGCGGATATAATGGAAAAGCAGCAGGAACTTAAATCCCGCATCCAGACCGCCATGGCCTATCCCATCCTGATGACCGCCATCGGCACCCTGGTACTGTTTTTCCTGATGACTTTCGTCGTACCCAACATCACCACCATCTTCGAGGACATGAACCAGGCACTGCCCACCCCAACCCGTTTTCTCATCACCGCCAGCGATTTGTTTAAAGGTTACTGGTGGCTGATGGTGCTCCTTTTCGTGGCCGCCCTGGTGGCCTTGAAGTCCTTCAGGAAGACGGAACGCGGACTTGCCGCCACCGATCGGTTCATCCTTTCTATGCCCATCGTGGGCCCGCTGGTCAAAAAGATCGCCGTGGCCCGTTTTACCCGGACCCTCGCATCACTGCTTGAAAACGGCGTAACCATGTTGCCGGCCATGGAAATCGTCAGAAATATCACCGGCAATGTGGTCATCACCGGACTCATCGAAAACGCATCCATCGAAGTGGAAAGAGGCCAGGGACTGGGTTTGTCGCTGGCAGCCGACGCCGTATTCCCCGACTTGGCCGTGCAGATGATTCAGGTGGGTGAACAGACCGGCGAGCTGGAATCGATGCTGTATAAAATCGCCGACGTGTATGAAAACGAGGTCCAGTCATCGATCATGAGCATGATGGCCATGCTGGAGCCGGTGATGATCCTGGTCATGGCCGTGGTGGTGCTGTTTATCGTACTTTCCATCTGCCTGCCCATTTTCGAAATGAACCAGCTGGTGGGATAAAAGACAAGGGTTTCTGGTTTATCGGTCGTTGGGTTCGATGGACGGGTTCCCTTATGAATCCTGAGTCTTAGGCGCTGATTGATTGTTTTCGCGAGTTTGGGTTCATCCATAACCATCCAAATAGGATTCCCTCAAAGATTCCACCTTAGTACGCTTGATTGTTAGAACGCATTGGGTTAGTATTCGGTCGGATTGAAAAAAGTGACTGACGGCGTTTGACATGCGCCCATTATGGATACACGGAGGAATCATGAAACACGCGTTACCGCATGCCGTAGGCAACCGCCGCGGTTTTACTTTGATCGAATTGATGGTGGTCATTGTTATCCTCGGCATCCTGGCTGGCCTGATCATCCCGCGCATCATGGGCCGCCCGGAGCAGGCCAAGCAACTCAAAGCCAAAATGCAGATCGAAAGCATTTCCACGGCTCTCAAGCTCTATAAACTGGATAACGGCATGTACCCCACTACCGAACAGGGACTGCAAGCCCTGGTGGAGCTCCCCTCCTCCGGAAACACGCCGAAAAATTGGCGCAAGGGCGGATATCTGGAAAAGGGCAAGGTACCCAAGGATCCCTGGGGTAATGAATTTATCTACCTGAGCCCGGGCATTCATGATGATTTCGATATCATCGCCTACGGCGCCGACGGGGCCGCCGGCGGTGAAGAAAAAGACGCGGATATCAACAGCTGGGATTCCGAATAAACCGGGTCCGGCCACCGGCTGACGGTCCCATCGCCGCCTCCCATGCCATGACATCGAGCCGGCCCGCTCCCTCAGTCCGTTTTGCACCTGCGGGCACCTGCGAGAAACAAGATGATCATGCGCTTTTCGAGCAATCGGGCGTTCACGCTGATTGAAATGATTGTCGTAACCGCATTGATCAGCATCATGCTGGTGGTGGCCATTCCACGATTGGATGGCGGCCTCTTTTCCGGCGGCGCAGACGAAACCGCTCGCTGGATCATCGCCAATGTCCGCCAACTCAAGGAGAAAGCGGTCATCGAACAAAAAACCTATCTACTCAACGTGTCACCCGACATCCAGCGGCTCTGGATCACCGAAGCCGGCATGACGGATGTTGAAGCGGATGCCGCCCGAAAGAGCGGCCACGCCTTGCCCCGGGGCGTAAACATCGACCATGTGGCCTTTTCACAGACCGAACGTTTTTCCGGCGGAACCATCGCCATCGGTTTTTATCCCAAAGGCTATTCGGATAAAGCCGTCATCCGCATCCGAACCAATGACGGCGATCGCCTGGCCTTCTTCATCGAACCGTTTTTGTCCGGCGCCAATCTGGTCAAGGGCGATCGAGGATGGTAGCCGTGGCATCAAAGGGCCAAAGAGATCGCCGTTGCGTTCTCCCCCTCGAAAAATGCCCTGAAAACGGTTTCACCCTCATGGAAGTCATGGTGGCCCTGTCGGTGGTGGCTATTGCGCTGACGGCCGTCTATCGCATGCATACCCAGACCCTTTTCATGGATGCCGGGAGCCGGTTCGACACGGTCGCGGCGATGCTGGCCCGCCAGAAAATAACCGACATCGACACCATCGACATTGAGGCGTTTACCGACGACAGCGGCGACTTCGACAATCACCACCCCGGTTATGCCTGGCGGATCCAGACCGAAGAGGTCTCCTCCGACCTGATCAAAGCGGACGGACCCACGCTCAAGCGGATTATCGTCACCATCGGCTACAACGGGGAAGAGTCCCTGTTCAACCTGACCACCTACAGGCACCTGTATGAATAGCCGACACCGGCAGGTAACGACGGCACCGGATTTAACCGGCGGGTTTACCCTGATGGAAATCCTGGTGGCCATTTTTATTTTTGCCCTGCTGATCACCACGATATTCGGCTCCTTTCGGGCTGTTTTTTCCAGCACCGATGCCGTTGGCGGTGACGTGGACAGCTTTGCGTCGGCCCGGACCTGCCTGGGACGCATGGCCACGGATCTGGAGGCGCTGTACATCTCCGACTACCCCCGTTACGCCAAGCCGGCCTTCAATGACCCCCAGGATCCCTATCGCCTGGTGGGAGATGCAACGGACCTGGTCGGCGTCAGTTTCGGCCGCCTGCAATTTACATCCCTTGCGCACCTTCCCATCAACCGTGATTCACGGCAGGGGGTATGCCGTATCGTCTATTACGTGCACCGGCGATCCGACGAATCACTGGTGCTGCGTCGCGCCGACCACCTTTACCCGTTTCCCGAATTCGAGGAGAGCGAGGATGATCCCATCCTGTGCGACAACCTACTGGCATTAGAATTCGGATACATCGATGCCGAGGGCGAGCCCAACGATCGCTGGGATTCGGAAACAACCGATACTGACTACGCTACGCCACGATCCGTCGAGATCCGGTTGACTGTGGGCCGGCCGTCCAGGCCCCTGAAATTTTCCACACGGATACCCCTTCATGTTTACCGCAAAGCAGCCCAATAGCCTCACCGGGAATACCGTTTGGGGCAACCGCCGGGGAGTGGCCATCCTGGTGGCCATTGCCGTAGTAGCCGTGCTGCTCACCGCCGGCCTGGCGTTGAATCGCCGGATCCGTAGTTCGGCAACAAGCGCCATCCATGCCAGAAATCAGCTGGTGCTTTCCGAAATGGCCGTATCAGGAATCCACACCGCCATGGTCATGCTGATCAATGACCGCCAGGAAAACGCCACCGATACCCTCCAGGAGGACTGGGCTAATCCGGAAAAAGTGGCCGAGATGGTCGGATTGATCCCTTTTGAAGAGGGCCGCCTTGATGTCAGCATCATCGATGAGCGAGGCAAAATCCAAGTGAATGCGCTGGTTAAGTTTCCTGAGGGACAGCAGTTTTCCGCCTCCCAGCGCTTTCTTTGGGAGCGATTGTTGGATCATGTTTTTTCCCTGTTTGAAGAGATGCCGGACACTGACCCCAACATGATCATAAATTCGCTGAAAGACTGGATGGATGACGGCGATGACGAGGCCATTACCGGTCTGAGCGGCGCTGAATCCGACTATTACGAAGATCTGGAACCGCCTTACGGCTGTAAAAACAGGCCCTTCGATCACCTGGGAGAGGTCGCCCTGGTGCAAGGGATTACGCCGGAGCTATTTTCCGGTGCGGGCGGTGCCGCCGGCCTCTCATCCCTGTTAACCGTTCACGGCGTATCGGCGGCCGGCGACGACGATTTCACCTTCGACGGCAAGATCAACATCGCCACGGCCGACATTGCCGTGCTCGCCGCCCTGCTGCCGCCCGAAAACGCCGATCTTGCAGAAGCCCTGGCCGACTTCCGGATTGCCAAGGCCGATGAGACCTTCACCAATAAAATCGATACCGCCCAGTGGTATAAAAATGTGCCGGGCGCCGGGGATGTCACCATCGATGCCGAACTGATCAGCGTGTCCAGCGACCTGTTCCGGATCATCTCAACCGCCACGCGTAACCAAATCACCACGACCGTGGATGTGGTGGTCCGGCGGGAAAAAGAGAAAGATACCGGGAGGTGGATCTGTAAAACCTTGATTTGGCAAGTAGAATAAGATATATGCACAAAATTGAATGCTTGTAACGCAAAGAAGAATGGGCATATTCCGATGACGATGGGGATCGGCCATCCCCGGCATGAACATGCCGAATCGCAATGCCCAATTGCCAAATTACGCATCGCGGTGTTTTCGATAACCATCGCGAAACCGCAAGTAGATAAACGAACATGAGCCGCAAGGTCCTGGGTCTTGAAATTCGAGAGGAATCCGTTGCCGCCGTGCTGCTGAACATCGGCTTCAAGGGCAGCGAGCTGGAGATGCATGGCTATTTTCCCATCGCGGCGGAAAAAGCGGGGGATGAAGGGATAAAAGAATCCCTCAAAGCCATGGTGGAAACACTGAAAACCACCGACGCCGCCTGTGTGCTGGGAATCCCCGCAACTTCTATCTCATTCAGAAATATCTCCGTTCCCTTCCATGACATCAAAAAAATCAAGCAGATTCTGCCCTTTGAATTGGAACCGACACTTCCGATTCCGGTGGATGATCTGATTTTCGATTTCGAGGCCTTGAAACGCGATGGGCAGCAGGATCTTCTGGCCTTCGCCGTCCCAAAAGACCAGATTCAGCGGTATATTGATCTCCTCGATTCGGTGAGTCTCAGACCTGTGGTTATCATGCCCGCCGGGTACGGCACGGCCCGATTCATCTCCACGATAACGACCGACAGCGATGATTTTCTCTTTGTCGACACCGGCGCTACCCATCACACGGTCTACCTGGTCCGTTCAGGTAACGTCTGCATGGTTCGCACCCTGCCGGTGGCCGGAAACGGCAATCCGGTTCTTCGAACTCTGGAAGCCGCCATACAGCGGACCTTAACGGCATTGAAGGAAAGCCTAGGAATAGCGTTCAACCCCAACTCGGTTTTTTCTTCGGGCCCCCAATCCCGGTTACTGACCGAAGGAAACAAGGCGGCCGCATTGCTGGGCAGTCCGGTCAAATCCATTGAAGCGATACGGTCAGTCCCCCGACCGACTGAATCTTTGGATACAACGGACTGGCAATCCGGCCGGTTGGACATCGCCCTGGCCTTGGCCCTGACGGAAACCGAGGCCATCGGCGGCATCAACTTCTCTACCGAGCGGTCTACGATCCAGCACTACTGGAGCGAATATCGGGGGAAAATCATCACGACGGCAGTATTGGTCCTATTGACCCTGGCAACAGCACTGGCCGGCCAGATCCTATCGGCGAATGGCAAAAAACATCAACTGGCCGAACTGGACCGGCAGATTGAAATGGTCTTTAAAAACACCTTTCCCGAAGTGACCCGTGTCGTCAATCCCCTGCAGCAGATGCAGGTCAAGATCAAAGCGGCCGGCGACGGCAGCATCGGCCCTGAATTGCCCGGTGTCCGCGTGCGGGTCATCGACATCCTGGATGCCCTGAGCCGGCAGATCCCCCCGACGGTGGACGTTAAGGTTAACCGCATGGTGGTTGGCGCCGACAATGTCGTGCTGACCGGCAATACGGATACCTTCAACACCGTGGACGACATCAAAGGCCGGCTGGAAGCTGCCGACATCATCAACAGCGTGACCATCAGTTCGGCCGATCTCGAGAAATCGGGAAAACGGGTACGATTCAAACTTAAATTGGATTTTTAACCAGCCATGGCCATCAATCTCAACAAGCGGGAGAAAATCAGCGTTGCTGCGGCAGTGGCTGCCGTCGTTATCTTTTTGGTGATGCAGTTTCTGGTGTTTCCCCTGTTCGATCAAAACGCCCGCTTGTCCCGAACGATTTCCATCCGACAACAAGAGCTGGAAGAGATCTGGTCGCTGCAGGCGGCGTACCGAAAAACGGCCAAAAAGACCGAACAGGCACGGCATCATCTAAAAACGCGCAAACGGGGATTCACCCTTTTCTCGTTTCTGGATGCCCTGGCGGGACAGACGGGTGTCAAAAGCCATATTGCCTACATGAAGCCGTCCACCGCGTCCCAGAAAGACAGCCTCTACCGGCGCTCCATGGTGGAGATGAAGCTGCAGGCCATTACCATCTCCCAGCTTCTGGCCTATCTGCACGGCATCGAAACATCCAGGGACATGATCTCGATCAAGCGACTCTCCATTTCCAAGGGTGAGCAGCAGTCGGATTTGATTAATTCGGTATTTCAGGTTGAAACATTGGAGATGTAGCAAATCTCATGGGTTCGGTTAAAGCCATTTTCGCCTATCTGTTATTCGCCTTGCTGGCGGCCGCCTTTTTTTTGGTCCTGCTGTTTCCCGAGCAGGCGGTGAAAGCCTATATCGATGGGCGACTGACAGCCATTGACCCCTCGCTGACCATGACGGCCGAAACAATACGCCCGGCCACCCTTCCGCCGGGCCTGAAAATGACCGGCATCGATTTTATCCGCGACGGCATTCGACTGGTTCATTTCAACGATGCCCGGGTGTCACCCGATCTGATGACCCTGTTGGGGGATAGCAAACAGGCCCGGTTTCAGGCACGTCTGGCCGACGGAACGATCAACGGCCGGGCGGTTATACAGGGCACCGGTCCATCCGAACGCGTACGGGTGGAAGCCGACCTGTCGCAAATTCGCATAGAACAGCTCGATAGGGTCAAAACGAATGACCGATTCACCCTTTCCGGCACTCTCGGGGGGCACATGAAACTCGACGGGAACCGTTCCCCGAAGGGCGGTTCCAGCGGTTCATTGACGGCGTCGGAGTTGCGAATCACCCTGAAGGCGCCTTTTTTCGGCATCGCCGAACTGGTGATGGGGCAGGCGGATGCAACCTTCTCGGTTAACAGGCAGAACCTGCGGCTGCAATCCCTCACCTTCGATGGTCCCATGGCTGAAGGTAAAATAAGCGGGACAATTATGCTGAAACGCCCCTTGGGCCAGAGCCGCCTGAACCTAACCGGAAACGTCAAGCCCCGGCCGGAACTGTTCGCTCGGCTTCAAGAGACCATCCCAAAGGGGTTCTTAAACCCCCGGGCACTGGGAACCCGGGGACTGAACTTTCGGGTCCGCGGTTCTATCGACGACCCCGATGTGTCCATGAGATAGGCGATGATACCAAGAGCCATATTCATCTTGATCAACCTGATCTGCATCACCGTTTCCGCATATGTTGCCGTGGACGGATTTTACGGAACCATGGCTGACCGACTGAAAGACACGCCCCTGCTGGCCAAACAGGATGTCTATCTTGTAGGCAATGCCGACAGCGCCCGAAAGCCCTTGTCCGCCTACCAGGCGGTGCTGGACCGGAACCTATTCGAGACCCGTTCGGCCACCGCGTCCAATAACAAAAAAGTGGATGTCGAAGCGCTGGAAGAAACCAAACTGAACCTCAAACTGTGGGGAACGGTTTCCGGATCCGACGACGGGGACTATGCCGTCATCGAAGATGTCAAGGCACGCCGGCAGAACCTTTACCGTACCGGCGATGCCATCCAGACGGCCACGGTCAAGGAGATATTCAGGGGGAAGGTCGTCCTCACCGTGGACGGGAAGAATGAGGTCCTGCAAATGCAGGAACTGAAGTCCGGCAAAGGGATCACCCGACCGGGCAGGCGCTTCGCTTCTACAACGGCCTCGACCACCGGTAAGGTCCGCGCCCAGCGAATCTCCCTGAGGCGATCTTTCATCGAGAAATCCATGACGGACATGGCATCGCTGATGACCCAGGTACAGATCCGGCCGCACATGGAAGAGGGTGTTGCCGCGGGTCTGGCACTGTCCAGCATCAAGCCCAATTCCATCTTTCGGAGAATGGGTCTGAGAAACGGGGATATCATTACCGGTGTGGACGGCAATGACATCTCGTCGGTGGATGACGCCTTGGGCCTGGTCGACAGCCTTCAGTCTGCATCCAACCTCTCCATTCAGATGAAACGCAGGGGACGGGAAAAAAACATCGAATATAGTATCAGATAGCCGGTCGGACACCCTTTGGGCCCATTTCCGGTGGAAACAGGAATAAGATATGGCAATTGCGCACATAGCGAATGATAGGATGGATCGCATGGTCTGCATGCTGGTTGCCGTGGTGACAATCGTCCTCATGGCTGCCGGCGCCTCCGCCCAGGATCAGGTGACCGACGGCACGGTCGTTGCCAACGGGTCACAGCGATTTGTCTCCATCGATTTCAACAATGTGGATATCAGCGTGTTCATCAAGTTCATCAGCGAACTGACCGGTAAAAACTTCGTCATCGATCAGCGGGTCAAGGGCAAGGTAACCATTATCTCCCCGTCTAAAATATCCGTTGGTGAGGCCTACAAGGTTTTCGAATCGGTCCTCGATGTCCACGGTTTCGCCACCGTTGAGACGGGCAAGCTGATAAAAATCATCCCCGCTCCGGACGCACGCACCAAAAACATCGAGACCCGCACCAGGGCCAAAGGCGATTCGGACGATGACCAGGTGGTCACCCAGCTGATGCCCCTGCGTTATGCCGACCCGGACACAGTCAAACGGCTCTTCACCCCCATGGTCTCCAAAAGCAGCGTGATCCTCTCATATGTGCCCACCAACACCCTGATCATCACCGACAATTACTCCAATATCGCCCGGTTGATGGAGATATTGAAAACCATCGACATCCCCGGGGTGGGCCGTGAGATCACCATATTTCCAATCCACAACGCCGATGCGGCCAAGCTGGTGTCTCTGCTCGAAACGGTATTCAAAACGTCCAGGACCCAGACCAAGAAAGGGGCGGCCCCATTGGATCGTGGCGCCGCCTTCGTGGCCGATGAACGCACCAACAGCATCATCATGGTGGCCAGCGAAGATCACACCAACCGGATCCGGAACCTGATCGAAAACCTGGATCAGCAGACCCCCAAGGGCAAGGAAAAGATCCACGTTTACTACCTGGAATATGCGGCAGCGGAAGAGATCGTGGCCGTGCTCAAAGACCTCCCCAAAGAGGACAAAGCCAAAACCGGCGGCGCAAAAGAAGCGCCGGTGGTTTCCGACAAAGTGACGATTACGGCGGACAAGGCCACCAACAGCCTGATCATCACCGCCGACCGCGACGACTACGCCACCTTGCTGGAAATCATCCACCAAATCGATATTCCCCGTGCCATGGTCTACATTGAAGCCCTGATCATGGAAGTCAATGCCGAAAAAAGCTTCGATCTGGGCACCGAATGGCAGGTGGGCGACACCGTTTCCCTGAACAACGACCGGCATGGCGTTGCCGGCGGTGGATTCAGGACAGATGATTCGAACATCGCCTTTACGGCCGACCCCAGCGGCAACTTGATCCCGGCCATGCCGGCCGGCTTCGCCATGGGTGTATTCGGTGAGGCGGTCAATATCGCCGGCATCTCCTTTCCCAGTATCGCGGCCGTCATCCAGGCATATAAGAAAGACCGCGATGTCAACATCCTGTCGACCCCCCAACTGCTGACCACCGACAACCAGGAAGCCACCATCACGGTGGGCAAAAACATCCCCTTCCAGACCACCACATCGACCACCAACAACGACACCTATAACTCCTTCGAATACCGGGACGTGGGCAAAACCCTCAAGATCACGCCCCAGATCAACAAGGACCGTATGGTCCGGCTGAATCTTTCGCTGGAAGTCTCCGCCCTGGAGAGCACCACTGATTTCAGGCCAACGACGCTCAAGCGTACCGTGGAAACCACCGTGATGGTCAGGGACAACAGCACGGTGGTCATCGGCGGGCTCATCGACGACAACTTCTCCCAAACCGAATACAAAGTCCCCTGCCTGGGGGATATTCCCGGACTGGGCTGGCTCTTTAAATCCCGGGCCAAGGGCAACGAAAAATCAAACTTGTTCATCTTCATTACCCCCAGGGTGATCCAGAACCCCGAGGAAGCAAAAACCATCCTTGGTTCCAAAAAAAACAAGATGGATCAGATGCGCGAAATGCAGATCAAGTTGTACCGAGGCGGCACAGACACCTCAGTCATGCCACCGGTTCAATCGGATGCAACCGATACCGCCCCGGGAGCCCCGATGAAAGACAAGGGAGAAAACGGGACCGGTCGCGATGACGACGTCATGCAGATCACACCGACCGCCGCTGAATCGTTTGGCAGCCATTCGGCCGGCGGCTATCTCCTTCAAGTACGGTCCTTTACCGACAAAAAAACGGCCAATCAATCGGTGGCGCGTCTGAAACAGATGGGTCATCAGGCCCATATTGCCGAAACGGATATAGACGGCAAGATCTGGTATCGGGTGCAAATTGGCGGATATCCGGACCGCACCGCGGCACGAGTGGCCCGTGACACCTTGACCGAACAGGGCATTTCGGACACTCTCATCATAAAAATGGGCCAATGAACAAATCTCTGGAAGACATTTTAAAGCATAAATACGGCGTTTCCGATGAGGATTATGCCGACGCATTCAGACGCCACGGTAGAAAGGGGGGCCGCGTGTCGGATGTGCTGCTGCATCGAAAAGTCATCTCCGAGAACCAATTGCTGGAGGCCTTCAGCGAGCAGTATGACATCCCCTTCTGGCCCGAACTCCCCCTGGAAAGCTTCGGGGAGGATCGCACCCGCATCGCACCCATCGGTTTCCTCAAACGGCATGCCATGGTTCCTCTGGTGCTGAAAAACATACCGACGGCTGGTGACAGCAGCCTGCCGGAAGAGTTGGTCAACATCATCGCCGTCAATGACCCTGCCGCTTTTCAACCCTTGGACGACCTGGCCCGAATGATCGGATTTTCGGCCTACAACCTGGTACTCTCCACCAAGAACGCCATTTTTTCCGCCATCAACCTGCTCTTTGACATGAGCCAAGGCACCGCCGAACAGTTGGTTCAGAATATGGAAGAAGATGGCAGCACCATCATCAGTGAAATCGAGGACACGGCAGATCTGCTCGAGGACACCAGTGACGCCCCCATCATCAAACTGGTGAATCATATTATCTCCCAGTCCATCAAAGCCCGTGCCAGCGACATTCACATCGAGCCCTACCAGGACAGCTTCAAAGTGCGTTACCGGGTGGACGGGATCCTCTACGATCTGCTCACCCCGCCAAAATGGATCCAGGCATCACTGATCTCCAGAATCAAGGTCATGTCCAAGCTCAATATCGCCGAAAAACGACTGCCCCAGGATGGCCGCCTGGAAGTCAAAATCGGCAGCCAGAATGTGGATGTGCGCGTGTCCACCCTGCCCACCACTTTCGGCGAGCGGGTGGTCATGCGACTGTTGAACAAATCGGAAGAGGTGCTGAACCTCAAGGAGCTGGGACTATCGCCCGAAGACCATCGACTGTTCAACCAGCTGGTAACCCAGCCCAACGGCATCATTCTGGTGACCGGTCCCACGGGAAGCGGCAAGACCACCACCCTCTATTCCGTGCTGGCCAGCATCATCAAGCCGGATATCAACATCATCACCATCGAAGATCCGGTAGAATATCAGCTCAAGGGCATCAGCCAGATCCAGGTGAACCCGAAAATCGACCTCACCTTTGCCCGTGGCTTACGTGCGATCGTCCGACAGGATCCGGACGTGATCCTCATCGGCGAGATCCGTGACAAGGAGACCGCCACCATTGCCGTCCAGTCGGCCCTGACTGGCCACCTGGTGTTCTCCACGTTGCACACCAACGATTCGGCCGGTGCCATTACGCGATTGGTGGACATCGGTGTCGAACCGTTCCTCATCTCCTCCTCCGTGGTCGCGGTGATCGCCCAGCGACTGGTACGGGTGCTATGTGACCACTGCAAGGAAGCCTACACCCCCGGTGTGATCATAGAGAGCATCGGCATTTCCCGGGAACAGTTGAAAAACCATACGCTATACCAGGCCAAAGGCTGCGAGAAGTGCTTTAACACCGGTTACCGGGGCCGCTTCGGCATATTTGAGATCATGCACTTGGACGAAGGTTTAAAGACCCTGATTCTGAAAACCTTCGATGCCTCACAGATCAAACAATACGCCCAGCGGTCGAATATGAAAACGTTGCGACAGAGCGGCATCGAAAAGGTGCTGACCGGCACGACCACCATCGAGGAAGTCCTGCGGGTGACCCAACAATGAAACCCCTTTATCCGGCTTTCATTTTCTTCCTGCTTGTCGGTCTGGCCATTGCCGGACCGCCGGAATCGGATCCGGCGAGGCAAGC
>Ga0209633_10002550_pt1 | contig 17469 bp, 14 predicted proteins | sample Cruoilmetagenom1_FD_187290 | JGI IMG/M metagenome (GOLD analysis project Ga0209633, IMG submission 187290) | Oil polluted marine microbial communities from Coal Oil Point, Santa Barbara, California, USA - Sample 1 (SPAdes) (version 2) | ecosystem: Environmental > Aquatic > Marine > Oil seeps ... | reverse complement strand
TAATTCATATTCATTTTTTGATTTCGATTATGAAGAACGCCCAGGTAGCGATGCAGTAAGAATACAGTATTATCCTAATTACACATCGGTTGCCGAAGCAGCAATTAAAATTGATAAAGACAATAACATTACAGCAGCAGGTTTATATCGATTTAATAAGTGGAGCTACGATATTCAGTTAATTGCTGGAATTATAGATTCATCTGACTATGTTGTTGGTGCTGGATGGTCTGGAAGTATTTGGGATTTTGGGTTTAATGGCGAAATCAGTTATTTTCATCCACAAGAAAATTTCTCTGATTCAACAGGAGTTACAATTGTTTCTGCAGGATTAAGTTATCTGTTTGGCAATTCATTGAACGTTTCCGTTGAAGGAAATTACAACGGCTATTTTGATAAATTAAATTTAAATAGTTTTAACGATTTATATTATATACCCTTATCGGTTAAAACAACGTCGTATAGTCAGTTCTCCTGGTTTGGACAAATATCCTATCCTATTCATCCATTACTTACAGGAAATATATCTGTAATGTATTTTCCATCATTAGGAAATGGTTATTTCTTAATGCCTTCTCTGGCTTATTCAATTAGTGATAATTTTGAATTTGCATTATATGGACAGCGATTCGAAGGTAAATTTGGCGGGAATTACGATAAAATGACCATGCTATTTATGCGTTTTAGATATAGTTTTTAAAATCTCAACACATGCTTGTTAAGTATTAATATTGAGTGTGTTTATTTAATAAATAAAATTGTAGTTTTGCAAACTAAATTCAACATTTAATCACACTAATATGAAAAAAGTAGCATTACCAATAACAAAAACAAATCAAATAGATGATCATTTCGGTCATTGTGAATATTATGGAATCTATACCGTTTCTGATGAAAATGCAATTACCGATATTCAAACCTTAAAATCGGAACAAGGCTGTGGATGCAAATCAAATATCGCTGGTGTTCTGTCTCAAAACGGAGTTTCGGTAATGCTTGCAGGTGGAATTGGAAACGGAGCAATAAATGTATTAAATCATCATGGTATTGATGTTGTAAGAGGTTGTTCCGGAGATGCTGAAACTATAGTAAAACAATACCTTGCAGGAAATATTAACGACAGTGGAGTTAGTTGTGCAGAGCACGAACATCATCATGAAGAAGGACATACTTGTAATCATTAAACTTATAATAAGTTACTATACAATTAAGAAGGTGTCCAAAAAGTAAAGAAACTGTCATTACTCACTCTGCTCGTGAAAATAGTTCTCTTGAAAAAGAGAATCTCTTAACATATTGATTAACAACAATTCTAAAAATCTCCAATCAAGTTGTAGATGACAATAGTGGCGTTTTTGAACACCCTCTTTTTTACGTTCCTTAAATTAATCATGAATAGGTTTAGGGAATTTTATGGTTTGTAATATTACAAAACCAACAATAAAAAATATTGCCATTGAGATCATGCTAATTCGCATACTTCCGGTTATTTGCTCAATATAACCATACACAAAAGTACCAATCACAATTGCCAATTTCTCGGTTATATCGTAAAAACTAAAATACGAAGCAGTATCAACAGATTTCTCTGGAATAAGTTTCGAATAAGTCGATCTGGAAAGAGATTGAATAGCTCCCATTACAAACCCAATAATAGCTCCCATAATATAGAAACTTAACTTTTGATGCAAGAAATAACTGAAAATACAAACTGCCGCCCAAATAATAAGAATGATACCAATGGCAAACTTATTCCCTTTCTTTTTCGATAAAAATGCGAAGAAATATGCACCAGCAATTGCCAGAATTTGAAGTATGATAACCAATAAAATCATTTGATTTGCTTCGAAACCAATCTCTGATTCTGCAAAAATTGGAGCTAATAACATTACTGTATGTACTCCCATGCTAAATATAAAAAAGGATGTTAAGAATCTTTTCATCACCAACTTTTGTTTTAAAGCCGCAAACACTTTTTTAAGTTCTTGAACCCCTTTTATCAGCACCTTCGAATTTATTTTATTATTTGTTGGTCGATCTTTTAAATAATAAAATGCAATTTGTGAAAAACCTAACCACCAAAATCCAACCAATAAAAATCCAAACTTAGTTGCATTACTTGTATTTGAAAATCCAAATAAATCAGGATTAAGAATGAATATTAGATTGATTACCAAAAGTATTACACTTCCGACGTACCCCATTGCAAAACCCTTTGCACTAACATTATCCATCCTATCGGATGTAGTAATTTCCGGTAAAAAGGCATTGTAAAACACCAGCGATCCTGCAAATCCAATACTTGCCAAAACAGAACATGCTATTCCATATTCTACATTTTCTCCTGTAAAAAAATATAAACCAATACACGCTGCAGCTCCAATATATGTAAAGCCCTTCATAAACTTCTTTTTTACTCCAGCATAATCAGCGATACCAGATAAAACGGGAGATAGAAAAACAATCATTAAAAAAGAAAATGAAATAGCATAGGTATACAACACACTATTTTTAATCGACAGACCGAAAAATTGAACTATTTCTCCACCAAAAGCTTCTTTTGTTGCAGCACTATAATAAATTGGAAATATTGCAGTGGTTATTATTAAGTTATATACAGAGTTTGACCAATCGTACGAAGCCCATGCATTTATTAATCGTTTACTATTTTTTTCCATTAACAATTAGATGTTTATTAAAATATGTCGTTAATCTTTTTAGCGATAAATTTTTCATCTAAATCATTAATACATTTAAAATGCTTTTTAGGACACTCCGAAAAACCGATTTTTGAACACGGTCTGCATTTCAAGTCTTTAATTTCAACAATTTCTGACTCTTGATGCGGAAGATATGGGTACATTCCAAACTCAGGAACTGTGTTACCCCAAACCGAAACTATTTTCTTTTTAAATGCACTTGCAATATGCATTAATCCAGTATCGGGAGTTAGAATAACATTCGCTTGTTTAACCAAAGAAGCAGATTGATTTAAATTGTACTTTCCACAAGTATTAATAATAGTTTTACTTACTGCTTTTCTTATTTCCTCAGCTTCTTCTTTATTATCGGGTCCTCCAAGCAGTAAAATAGGTTTTTCAAGCTTATTACATATGACAACAATCTTTTCCTTTGTTAACTTCTTCGTATTATGAAATGCCCCAACTACAACTCCAACATATCCTCCTGCGGCATCTTGCGAAATGCTTGAAACGTCTACTTCATCTTTTTTCGGAATAAAATAATCTAAGCCCAAATTATCATTCTTAACATCAAATATTTTTAAGGTATCAATATATCTATCAACAATATGCACATCTGGCATTTTATTCTTTTTCAAATTAACCAGCAACCATTTTTCCCAGTTTAGTTTCTCGAACGAAAAAGATATAATTCTTAGTTTGCTTTTAAACCGCGCAGTACGAATATTTCTATGTAAATCAATTATATAATCAAAGTGTTCATATTTAAGATTTTCTACTGTCTCAGATAAAGAATTCTTTAAGGTATGAACCTTGTCGATATATGGATTATTCTCTACTATTGATTTAAACTGAGATTTAGTTAAATAATGAATTTCAACATTTTCAACTTGCTTTTTTAGATTCCTAACAACTGGAGATGTTAATACAATATCGCCTATTGAGCTAAAGCGAATTATTAAAAATTTTATTTTATGCATTGATTTTTATCGAATTTTACTGAAGAACATGGTAAGGGCTAACCAATATTCCTGGTTATTCGGATTACTCCTCCACAATGATTTTGAACCATGTTCCCCACCTGTTTTCGGTGCAAATATCGTTTTATTTATCGAAGGAACAAAGCTAAGAATCGTATCCAGATATTGTATTTCCCTTGAAGATGACGCTGCAAAAATAGGAACATCAAGGTTTTCAATTTCTTTTTGTACTTTTAGTTCTGCTCCAAAAAACTCGCCAGGACTAAAAGCAATAACTGCTTTGACATCAGAATTATCTTTAGCAACTATTAAACATAATGATGCAGAAAAAGAACTTCCAAACAAAACCATCGGTTTATCGCATCGTTCTTTAACCCATTTAATTGCCGCAAGAATATCTCTTTTTGAACTTAAATAATCTGTAGAAAAACCCTGTTGAACAGCCATTAAGGCTGTATTATTTTGAATAAAATTAATTTCGCCACCCGATCTTAAATCTACTGCTAAACAATTATAACCAAACTTAATAACTTTACTGGTTATTTCGCGATATTCACCTCGGCTATAACCCGCCTGATGAAATAATAACACATATGGTTTTTCGGGATTAACTTCATACAGATCGGCAGTAATTTTTAAGCCATCTTCTGCAAAAAAGTATACTCTTTCCTGTGCTTCAAGAAACTGAGTTGATAATAAAAGAATTAACACTAAGATATATCTCATATCTTATTAATCTAATTATTAATTGATTCTGCAAGAATGATTATATTATTATCCTTCACTTCAACAACACCACCAGTTATTTCAAAAAAAGATTCAGCTCCTCTATCAACTACTTTTATAATACCTTTATCTAAAGTGGAAATAATTGGGGCATGATAATTCATAACTTCGAACGAACCTTTTGTTCCGGGAACTTTAACAAGACTAATTTTCCCCGAGAAAACCTTTTTGTCTGGTGTTATTATTTCTAAATACATAAATATAAATCAATAATAATGTAAGTTAATTCTTTTTATTAGCATCAGCAAGCATTTTTTCTCCTTTTTCGACTGCTTGCTCAATGGTTCCAACAAGTTGAAATGCTGCTTCTGGATATTTATCTACTTCGCCATTAAGAATCATGTTAAATCCTTTAATAGTATCTTCAATACTTACCAACTCCCCTTTTAATCCTGTAAATGCTTCTGCAACATGGAAAGGTTGAGATAAAAATCGTTGAACTCTTCTTGCCCTATGAACAACTAGCTTATCTTCTTCGGAAAGTTCATCCATTCCCAGTATGGCTATAATATCTTGTAATTCTTTGTAACGCTGAAGAATTTCTTTAACATCCTGAGCTGTTCTATAATGTTCGTCTCCTACAATTTCAGGAGTAAGAATTCGTGATGTAGAATCTAATGGATCTACAGCAGGATAAATACCAAGTTCCGATATTTTACGACTTAATACCGTTGTAGCATCTAAGTGCGAGAAGGTAGTTGCTGGTGCTGGGTCCGTTAAATCATCGGCAGGTACATATACTGCTTGTACCGATGTAATTGAACCATGCTTTGTAGATGTAATTCGTTCTTGCATCATCCCCATTTCAGTAGCTAAAGTTGGTTGATAACCTACTGCCGATGGCATACGTCCTAGTAAAGCAGATACTTCGGAACCTGCTTGTGTAAATCGAAATATATTGTCAATAAAAAATAAAATGTCGTTTCCTTTTCCAGAATCTTTATCTCCATCACGAAACGATTCAGCTATTGTTAATCCAGTTAAAGCAACAGTTGCTCTTGCTCCAGGAGGTTCATTCATTTGTCCAAAAACCAAACTTGCCTGAGATTTCTTAAGTTCTTCAGGATCAATTTTAGATAAGTCCCAACTTCCATCTTCCATACTCTTCTCAAACTCATCCCCGTATTTTATTACTCCAGATTCAATCATCTCGCGTAATAAATCATTTCCTTCACGAGTACGTTCTCCTACACCTGCAAAAACTGTAGTTCCTTCATATGCCTTAGCAATGTTATTAATCATTTCCATTATTAAGACCGTTTTCCCTACTCCAGCTCCTCCAAACAATCCAATTTTACCTCCTTTTGAGTATGGCTCTATTAAATCAATAACTTTTATTCCTGTAAATAAAACTTCTTTTTCGGTTGTTAAATCAACATATTTAGGAGGATTATTATGAATTTCATATCCACCCGATTTATCCAAATCACCAATTCCATCAATTGCTTGGCCAATTACATTTATTAAACGACCACGCACTTGATCTCCAATTGGAACTATTATTGCTGCCCCAGTAGGAACAACTTCTAAACCACGTTGTAAACCATCAGTAGAATCCATTGCAATACAACGAACGGTATTTTCTCCAATATGCTGTTGACATTCAACAATGATAACGGAATTATCGCTTTTTTTAATTTCCAGTGCATCATGAATATTAGGAAGTTCATTGCCGGATTGCTCAAAACTCACATCAACAACGGGTCCGATTACTTGAATAATTTTACCTGATTTTTTCAACATTCTTTCGATTTTTGAAGTAATTACTAGGCTTTTTACAAATTTACGTAATTTTATACGATTATTCCTCGTTTTAGATACGTCGAAACAAACTTTTTGTTAAATTCGCTTTACTTAAAAAATTTGCATGGTATTTGCACAAAGCAAAAATTAAACCTTATCAATCTAAAAATTAAACGAAATGAAAAATCTAAAAGTAACAATTGTATTCGTTTCTCTTTTTCTGAGCGGACTATTTATTACAAATTCAACAGCACAACCAATTAACATTGGTGGTGGTTTAGTAATAGGAACAGACAGACCTAATGTTGGTTTAAAACTACAGGGCACTTATGGAATGGATTTCTTATTAAACAACCTAAGTGGTGCCGTTGATTTTACATTCTTTTTTCCTTCAACACCAGGGAATATTACTTATAGTAGATGGTCGTTAAATATCGATGGTCATTATAAATTTTATGAAATGTCAAAATTTGAATTTTATGCAATTGGCGGTTTAAATATTGGACATTACAAAGCGAAGTGGGATGTGATTGGAGGAACTATTACCTCGGGAACGAAACCTGGACTTAATGTAGGTGCTGGCGCCATTTATAAATTCAGTGATAAAATGAAAGGATTTAGTGAATTCAAATATATTCTAAGTAATTATGATCAAGCCGAAATTACTTTTGGTGTTTTATTTGAATTATAATTTCTTATCTTAAAAAAAAATGTGAAATTTGCCGGGGATATTCAAAAAGAATATCCCCTTTTTTAATTTATACTTTATGAAAAAAATCTTACTTATTGCGCTCATAATTATATGTTTTGGGTTTGCATCTAAAACAAAAGCTCAATTTGATTTTATTGGGGGTGGGATTGTTTTAGCCACTGGTGGAGAATACAAATTAAATGGCTATCCTTACTATAATAAGTCATTTGGTATTAATATTCGAGCAAGCTATAATTACAATAAGAAATTAAAAATTGTTCCCGATTTAAATATTTATTTACCAAAAAGTGAAGAATTTGCTACCGGAGGAAGCTCTAAAACTACTGTTGTAGCTTTTAACTTAAACGGACATTATATAATTAATCATAAAACCAGAGAAAGTTATAGGGTTTATCTATTAGCAGGAGCTCATGTAAGTGGCTGGAGCATACAAGATAGTCGCACACTTTCGTTTGGACCAGTAAGCGAACTTGAAGTAAAAGAATTTAAATTTGTTGTTGGTGCCAATATTGGCGGTGGAATGGAATTACAGGTGTCGAACCAATTAAAATTTTTTGCTGAAGTGAAATATGTTATTTCCACATCAAAACAATTAGCATTCAATCCAGGATTAATATATGAATTTTAGTTTGTACGGTTAATTAGCTTTCCAGCTAAATTCTTAAGCTCAGTTTTTTTGCTATTATCAACATCAACCTGATCGATCAGGTTAAGTGCATTTTGGGTAAACTCAAGAATTCTCTTCTGTACAATTTCTTTAATGTTTAATTTATTGTAGATTTCCGTAACCAATTTTACCTTTTCATTACGACTTATCGAACTGTCTAATAATAAGTTATTTAATGTTTCCGCCTTTATTTCTTTTGCTAATTGTTTAGCTTTTATCAAAAGAAATGTTTTTTTATTTGCAACAATATCTCCACCAATTTCTTTTCCAAATACATTTACATCACCGTAAACATCAAGGTAATCATCTTGTAACTGAAAAGCTAAACCTATATTTCTACCAAACTCATAAAGCAAATTGGCATTTTTTCCCGACGCTCCACCAATTAATGCGCCAATTTTTAATGCGCCAGCTAATAAAACCGATGTTTTTAATTCAATCATTCGTAAATATTCTTCCTCTTGAACAAGTTCTCGATTTTCAAACTCCATATCATACTGTTGTCCTTCACAAACCTCTAATGCTGTTTGATTAAAAACCTTAAGTATTTCTCTGAAATTTGGAGATTGACAATCGAAGAAATAATCGTACGCCTTTATGAGCATTGCATCTCCCGATAATATAGCTGTATTCTCATCCCATTTTTTATGTACTGTTGGATTTCCTCTGCGAATATCGGCCTTATCCATAATATCATCATGGAGCAAAGTAAAATTGTGAAAAATCTCTAATCCAATTGCAGGATTAATTGCCTGAGAAAGATCATCTGTAAACAAATTACATGCTAATAAAACCAATGCAGGACGAATCCGTTTCCCCCCTGATTCTAATGTATAATTAATAGGGTCGTACAATGTAAATGGTTCGCGACCAATTCTTGAACTATATATTTCTTTCTTTAATAATTCCTGTAATTCTGATAAGGTATACATTTATATTTATTTTAATATAATCATCAAAATTATGATTATATGTTGATTTGCCAAATTTATGCACAAGAACACTAAAAAATTACATTAATAATTTAATTTTAAGATTATGTATACTAAGTCTTTTTCTTAGATTTGCATTTTAAATAATAAATTCTCTAAAAAAATGAAGTACGGAATATTAGACATTTTAACGCTCATTGGATCTTTAGGATTTTTCTTGTATGGAATGAAATTGATGAGTGAGGCTCTTCAAAAAGTTGCTGGTGACAGAATGAGAGATGTTCTCGCTAAAATGACATCGACTCCAATAAAAGGTGTTTTTACAGGTTTATTTATTACAGCCGTTATACAATCATCATCGGCTACTACAGTAATGATGGTGAGTTTTGTAAATGCAGGATTACTATCCTTAACCGAATCAATAGGGGTAATAATGGGTGCCAATATTGGAACAACTGTAACAGCCTGGTTAATTTCAATTCTTGGATTTAAAATTAAAATTAGTGTAATATCATTACCATTAATTGGTTTAGGGTTTCCTTTATTATTTTCGAAAGCAAACAAAAAGAAATTTTGGGGAGAATTTATTATTGGATTTGCAATGGTGTTTTTAGGTTTAGATTTCCTTAAAGGTGCTGTACCAGATATTAATAGTCATCCTGAAATTTTAGCTTTCCTTCAGCATTACACATCACATGGTTTTTTATCACACCTATTATTCTTAACCATTGGAACCATATTAACCATGGTTATTCAGTCGTCGAGTGCCACAATGGCCTTAACATTAATCATGTGTAACTTTGGTTGGATTCCTTTTGATCTTGCTGCCGCAATGGTGCTAGGAGAAAATATTGGAACAGCAATTACAGCAAATATAGCAGCCGCAATTGCAAATGTCTCAGCCAAAAGAGCTGCCAGGGCTCACTTAATTTTTAATATTTTAGGAGTTATCTGGATTTCAATAATTTTCCCGTATTTTCTTGCCGCAATCAACTGGTTTATTATAAAAATTGGAGTTACTTCTCCTTATGATTCTCCAGAAGCAATTCCTGTAGCACTATCAATATTCCACTCTGTATTTAACATTGCTAATGTGTTAATATTTATAGGATTCACTAAATTTATTGTGCTAATTGTTACAAAAATGGTTCCGCAAAAAGAAGATGCTGAAGAGTTTAGATTACAATATATAAACACAGGTTTATTATCCACAGCTGAACTTTCTGTACATCAGGCAAAACAGGAGATTATGGTTTTCGCTACACGTATTGAGAAAATGTATGGTTACGTTAATAACATGTTTACAGAAACTAATGAAAAGAAATTTAATAAGCTATACGATAAAATTGAAAAGTACGAAGGTATTTGCGATAGAATGGAAGAAGAAATAGCAAACTATTTAACTAAAGTTTCTCAAGGAGAGTTAAGTATTTTATCTTCGAAAAGAATTACAGCAATGCTAAATGTTATTACCGATCTTGAAAGTGTTGGTGATAGTTGTTTTAATATTGCAAAAACTTTGTTGCGCAAAAAAGATAAAAAAATCTGGTTTGACACTCCTGTTCGTGAAAATGTTATTCAAATGCTTGAACTTGGAAAGAAATCATTAGATGAAATGAACAAAAATCTTGAACATGGGTATACAAATTTAAATATAAATACAGCTCTTGAGCTTGAAGAAAAAATTAATCGTTTTAGAACAAAGCTTAAAAAAGACCATCTAAAAAGTGTTGAGAAAGAAGAATATAGCTATCAGACTGGTATTATTTATATAGATTTGGTTTGTGAATGTGAAAAACTTGCCGATTTTGCTATAAACGTTTCAGAGGCTGTTGAAGAAGTAAATCATTAAAAATGATTAGAATATATACAAAACGGGAGTGCTAAAAATTATTATTACACTCCCGTTTCTTTCTTTTAAATTTTCTTTATATTCTTATTCCCATTACCATCATATCGTCGAGTTGAGATTGATCTCCCTGCCATACTTCCATTGTTTTTCCCACTTCAACTTTTTGTTTATCAAGTGGTAATTCCGAAATCTTAGTTAATAATTCTTTAAATGATTTTTGCTTAAATTTATGTCCTTCTTTTCCGCCGAATTGATCAATGTATCCATCGGAAAACAAATAAAGCATATCGTTCTTTTTAAGTTCAAATTCTTTGGTTTCAAATTCTTTGTCAACTTTTACCGCATGAATTCCGATTGGCATTTTATCTGCTTTAAGCTCATGCACTTCGTTTTCTCTAACTATTATAAGCGAATTGTAAGCACCCGAAAATTGTAATTGATTCGTTTCTTTATCGATAATACAAAGGGCCATATCCATTCCATCTTTAGATCCTCTAACTCCATATTCCTGATGTAAAGATTCTATTATATTTTGTCTTAATTGATCTAGAATAACATTTGGGGCAATTTTATTTGTTTTATTCACAATTTCGTTTAAAAATGCAATTCCAAGCATACTCATAAATGCTCCAGGAACTCCATGTCCAGTACAATCGGAAACAGTAACAACTACTTTATTATCTTTTTCTGCTAACCAATAAAAATCGCCACTCACAATATTTTTTGGTTTCATAAATACAAAATGATCGTTTAAAACCCTATTCATAAATTTTTCTTGAGGGAAAAGAGCAGTTTGAATCCTTTTTGCATATTCAATACTATCAGTAATAATTGTGTTTTGATGTGAAATTTTATCTCTTTGCTTTGTTACAAAATCGCGTTGAGCCTCAATCTCATCTCTTTGTTCTTCAATTTCGTCCTTCTGCTTTCGAAGAATTTCATTGGTTTTTTTCTTACGCTTATAGCTCATAAAAATCAGATATGCGATTACAATCATAAATAAAAACCCACCAACAAATACCCAAGTAAAAATCTTCTGCTTCTGCAATTGAGCTTTTTGTTCTATTTCCCGTTGCTGTTGCTCAAACTCAAGTAATCGTTGTTTCTTATCAAATTCGTATTGTAATTCCAGTTCGTTTATCTCCTGATTATTAAGTTTTTCTTTAAGCACAGTATACTCTTTATAATACTCAAACGCTTTTGTTGGCTTATTAATTTTTTCATTTAATACAGATAAAGAAAGGTACGCTTCTTTAATATCATCCTTCAAATTCTGATTAAGGGCATAATTAAGGCTATTCTTTAAATAAATTGATGCTTGTTGGTATTTGTCTCTGCTTAAATATATTCTACCTAAATATCTTAAAATTGATGCCTTCTCGGTATTATCGTTTAAAGAATCTTTAAGTTCAATTGCATCAGTCAAATAACTCTGAGCTTGTTCGTAATTTCGTGAGTTAAAATAAATCTTTCCTAAAGAACTTAACGAATTTGCCACACCACGTCTATTTCCTGTTTCTGCATTAATATTTAATACCTGTTCGCTAAACTTAATCGCTTTATCCAAATTACCCATTTCGTAATAAATACTACCTTTCTCTTTTAAACAAAGGGTTACGCCAGTACTATACTTTCCCGAATCTTCAATTTTCTGATAAATAAATAAAGATTGATTCACATACTCAATGCTTTTCTGATAGTTTTTCATCATTTTAAATAAACGCCCGATATTTAAAGCCGACCACGCTATTCCTTCGTCATTTTGCAACCCTTCGTATATGCCCAAAGCTTCAAGGTGTTGATTAATAGCCAATTCGTAGTTTCCGTATAAACGATAAACACTACCTAAATTAGTTAGTGTTCTTGCAATCTCTTGTTTATCTTCAAGTGCTTTATTAATGGTCATTGCTTGCTCATAATACAACAAAGATTCTTCGTAGTTTCCCATCAACTGAAAAGTGTTACCCAAACGATTTAAAGACAAGGCTTCATTCGTCTTATCATAAAGCTTCTGACTCAATTTCAAGGATTTGTCGAAGTGCAAAATGGCATCTTCAAAATCATTTTTACTATAGTATGCGAAGCCTGTTGCAAATTCAGATTTCTGCTGTAATTCGTAATTTTCAATTTTTTCTGCTATTATAGCTGCTGACTCTGCGTAAGTAATGGATTCTTCAATATTACTTGCTTTATTCTTCTCAGAAATCTCCAAATATTTTTGAATTTTATTCAATGCTTCGTTTTCCGAAGTAAATGCTATTAGCGAATCTTGTGTTATTTTATTTGCAAAAGCATTGCTAACAGTCAATATAATTAAAAAGGAGACAAGTATCTTTTTCATCTATAAAAAAATTTATAATTACATAAGATTCCTAATTTGATCTAGAATCAAATCAGAAGAAATATCTTATAAAAGTAAAATTCTTTTGCGTAGATATCAATTGGATTGATATAAGTTTTTTACTTTTGTTTTTACTTCAGAATAACCAAAAAAAGAAATAGTGATTATTTATTACTAATACTTGCTTTATTAACCATTTCCATTTTGCTTTAGGCATTTATTGATTTTTCAAAATCTCGATTTAAAAATAACAGTAAAAAAAGGTTTTGAATGTTTTAGTATAATAATCTTACCTATAATAGCTCCAATAATCTATTTTCAAATTGAAAAAAGACACAAACACAAAACTAGAAAGTTTCAGGCTTGGTTCAATTAATTACATCATTTTAAATCTAGCGAGATAAGTTTTTAAAAACTAAACAATAATCCTGACAGGTTTTAAAAACCTGTCAGGATTATTGTATTCTTTCCGATATTAATTAATTCATCCAACTAGGAAAGCTAGCTGATTTTGGTTTTCGTCCATAAAACATATCATCCATTTTAAGAGCAAAACGCCTAAAAATATATGAATTGTGTATTCCCCAACGAATAAAGTTATGTAGTAGATTATTGGGGTGTGAATACGGACAAACTGCCATACAACGTCCACAATCGGTTCCTGCAGTACACCAATAAGTAAAACAAGTTTCGTGATTAATCTTCCATCGTTTTACACCATCAATTACCTTTCTGTCATCGTGCGATATGGATGCAGATGGACAAATGTCGGCACACTTTTTACATATCTTACAAAAATCAATTACAGAAGAATAATCTGGTTTTTTATCAATGATTAAAGGAATCTCGGTTGTAATAACTGCTATTCTAACACGTGGTCCCAGCTTGGGTGTCATTAACAAGCCCATACGTCCAATTTCTCCTAAGCCTGCATCACGAGCAACTAGTGGGCAAATAAGTTCATAATTTCCATCGATATGTGCTCGGGCCGAATATCCTAAATTTCGAATAAAATGTGCTATTTGTAAAGCAATTGTTCCTGCGTTTAAATATTGTTGGGTAGATTCCATAACGACTGGACCTTGGGGAGCTGTTTTTACCATATCGTTATCCATTTCAATGGTTAATGCAATGGCATAAGGATGATTATTATTTATCTCTTTGCCATATAAATCGCCACGACCTTTATGTGAATAAAGATGATAATCTTTTAATTCTGTAATAGCTACAGTATGAGCACCCAGTTGTTTTGCCCAATTTTTTATGTGTCGGCTAATTTTTTTGGCATCAACATCTTCTTTTTTGTCGGCTACCTTACCATTTACCAAAGGCTTTAATGCTTCAATAACTTCGAGATTAGCATGTGCCGATGCAAAAGAAATTGGTTCTCTAAAAGTGGTCTTATATCCTAATAATCCTGGTTTATCACGAAATTTATCGTCTAATACTTTATGCTCTTGATGTTGTTTATAATACTCATTAAAACGTTGCTCTCCCGGCTGAATCTCATTTCTGGAAAACATAACATCACGCTCGTCGTGAATTTTCTTAGGAGTAGGAATTCCTCCTTTTAGCTTTGGTCTTATTGGTAGAAATAAAATAATTCCCGCAACAATCACCAAAATAATTAAAGCTAATGAAATGATGTTTTTATACTGAAAATCATATAAATATATAATTAAAAAAGGAGCAAATACTATTGCTGATAACAAAAACGATACTCTTGCTGCGCGATATTCTTTTTCGATTATGGAGATATAACTTGCATAAGCTAATACAGCAGAAATTAAAATTCCTAAGCAAAGTGTTGCTATATCAAGGATACCTTGATTAATAAATATAAGTGTGTACATAAGAGAATCTTTTAAAACAAATATAAGATTCTAATTATATGAAAGGGTTTAATTGGAAGTTAAATTTATTGATGTCTCTTTATGATAAACATCCAATGCCACAAATATTGCAATAAATCCCCAGAATGGAATCGATGCTTTATCTGTATCGAGAAAATTGTTTAAAAATCCATGAACGATGTAAGTAGTAAATCCGAGAATTATAAAGAGCGTAAACTCTTTAATGTCTTTGTTTTTTGCGCCATGATAAACCTTATAGCTAGTCCTGTATGCCATAAAAACAACAAGCATAAAACTTAGCATTCCAATTATTCCCGATTCGGATAATGGTCCCAAGTATTCGCTATGTGCATTTCCTAAATCGCCAAAATTTGTGCTAATTACACTTCTGTCGTACGAAAGCTGGAAAGGCGCATACTGAAACATGTATGTCTCGGGTCCCCATCCCCAAAAAGGTTTTTCTTGAAACATTCGCAAAGCACACTTCCATCGATTTATACGCTCAAGATTCGAAGCATCGGTGGTAATATTTGCCATTGATTCAACATGCTCGGAGAATCTTCCAGATGATTGAGATTCGTTGTTCTCTAGCCTTTGAAAAATCGTGTTTTGCAAGGTAAAAAACACAATAATTACAGTTATTCCTAAGATTAATACAGACTTAATTTTAAATCTTAACTTAATGATAATCCACAAAGCCATACTTGCGAATAGACTAAGCCATGCAGCACGCGTATACGACAACACTATTCCGGCGATAAAAATAGCTACTACAAAATATACCGATACAAGCACAAACAAATGATCGCGCTTTTTAAGTAAAAAATAAACCAAAGGAAAAATAAACATGACAAGCATTGCTCCATACGAAGTATGATCACTAAAAAACGGCTTTACAACCCAGTTCGAAGCATGCTGATTATTTAAACCATGTGCAGAAAGTCTTATGTTAGTATAAAAAATGACAACGAGCAAGGATATAGAGTATAACCACAGAAAACGATTTATATTTTTTTTATCTTCGAACAACTGAGTTAATAAGAAATATGCCCCAACAACGTACCATAATCTAGATAAGAAAAATTTTAATGAAACAACAGGCATAGTACTCGTTATACTTGTTAAGAAGATCCAGAACAAATTAATGTAAATAGCTATAGAAACTGGATGAAGTATGATTTTTCTGTTACATGTTCCGTCGAGTAAAAGTTTACAAACAAATAAAAACAAGATTCCTGCCAGCAATGGTTCCGTTGGTAAAGATAAATTTACGGGAATATCAGGAACAATATATCTTAATTGAATAGATAAGGGTGTAAGAAATACGATTGATAATAGAACTTTATCTAATGAAAATATACTCGCAAAAACAAATAATAAAACAATTGGCAAAAAAGCAAAATAGTAAAAATCAATAGATATTAAGGCAACATTAATTGCAATAAATACTAATGAAAAAAAATAGAAAACAATTTTGTCTTTATTTCTTAACAATGCGTTTTCTTATTTAATAGTTAAAAGATCTTTATAACGATCGATAAACAGCATCATAAGCACAGCGAATACAAATGCCGAGATTGTAGAAACAAGGCAGATTAACCAACGTACAGGATATGATTTTTTTTCTGCCGGATAAGCTTTTGCAACAGTATATTTTCGTGGAAGATCCTGATTTGCATTTACTCTGGCTTCAACTAGTTTTGCTTTTATCTCGCTTAATCTTTTGTTTTCGTTTTTTAATTGCTCACTTAATGATATATACTTAGAATCGGTTCTGTTCTTATGCAAATTTAGCTTGTTTTCAAGTTCTGAGATTTCTAAAAGCAGCTGATCGTATTCTTTTTGAACCACCATAAGAACCTCAACAGCAACTTCTTTCTGCATGCTATTTAAAGTTTCGTCGAGCTGTTTAGAAATTTCATTGGCTATTTGAGCAGCCATAACAGGATCTTTATCCATTACTTCAATTTTTACAGCCTGAAACTCCGTTCGTTTAATCTTAACATTATTAGAATATTCGGTATGTAAACGAGTCATTGGAAAAGCATCTTCGGATGAAATGCCATAATGATGCAATAAATCAAATTTTTTGAAAATCTTTAAACGGATTTCTTCTGAATGTAATGCTTGAATTAATTGTTCTGTGGCTTCTTTATCTCCAAAACTAAGAATTTGATTATCGGTATTGATCAGTTCCGATGTTGATAAAGCATTCGAAACAGATACCTGAGTTTTTGGAAACAATACGACTGAAGATTTATACTTTTCTTCGATAGTTAGCGAAACAATTATTGCAGCAACAGCAGCGATTAAAGTAATAATCGCTATTGGCCATTTGTTTTTGAAAATAAACCGAATAATATCCATAGAATTGAAGTTATAGTTTTCGTGCATACAACAATAAATTAAAAGAGCATTTAATAAATATACTATCCTAGAAAGTAAAAAAAATGACTATGCTTCGATAAACTCAGTTGGACATTTTTTAATGTTCTATCATACTGAGCTTGTCGAAGTATTACTATATAAACTATCTCTTTCTTGGCATCTTTATATGTTTAAACTACCTTAATTAAAAAGTAATTCTTTTTCCCTTTTTGTACTAAAATGTATTTGTCATTCAATAAACGATCCGATCCAATACTTATTTCGTCGTTCTGTATTTTCTCTTTATTAATACTAACTCCACCACCTTTTATTGTTCTTCGAAGATCTCCTTTTGATGGAAATATTTGAGTTTCTTCTACCAATAAATCTAAAACATTAATCCCTGCTTCTATCTTCGACTTTTCTACATCGAACATAGGAACACCTTCAAAAACCGAAAGGAATGTTTGCTCATCTACATTTTGTAACTCTTCAGTTGTGGCTTTTCCGAATAATATTTTAGATGCTGAAACT
>Ga0209633_10002549_pt1 | contig 17472 bp, 16 predicted proteins | sample Cruoilmetagenom1_FD_187290 | JGI IMG/M metagenome (GOLD analysis project Ga0209633, IMG submission 187290) | Oil polluted marine microbial communities from Coal Oil Point, Santa Barbara, California, USA - Sample 1 (SPAdes) (version 2) | ecosystem: Environmental > Aquatic > Marine > Oil seeps ... | reverse complement strand
ATGGTAATAATTTTTTCCGAATTTATGATAGGGCGCTGTTAGTGATCCCCGGCGAAATGGTTTAAAATCTAATAATTGTTGAATGAGCTCATTTGCATGATTCTGTAGTTCATTAAGTGATAAAATCATAGAAACTCTTATACTTACTGGTTTTCATACAGTAAGTATAGTACGGAAAATGATTCTATATAAGGATTATAGGGACAACTGCGGGCGGTGGATTACGACGGATCAAACTTTTATGTGGCGGTGGGAGATTTGGTGGCAGGTTCCTGTCGTATCTGGTATTTTTCAAATGATGGGGTAAGCCGGGGTCAACCCTCCGGAGCAATACCGGATGCTGATTGTTTCGGGATTATCTACGGAGGTCTTTCAATATTGATACCTGGACAACTATTACTGTCGGCACTAATACCCTGAACGACGCTGTATATATCCCGTGATCTGGTAAATGGCGCATTATTCTTTAATCTTGCAATTATAATGACTGAAGATATCCATTCCCCCGTTCTTGCACTATTCGTAGAAAGTTTTCTACTGACCGGTCATAGCCTGATTCAATATCATTGGGGAAATAGCATGCCGGCAGTTCACTCATTCGGCGGTGGTAGGTGATACATTCGCAGCAAATACCTTTTCGGCTGCACGGGTATGTACAATTGCAGTTTTTTGCGTTTTTTTCCTGGGAACAAGGTTTCATATTAACTACCCCTTATAAACTGTATAATATATTTACCGCTGCAGATAAGCAAGTTCTGACGGAAGCATGATATTATTTCCATATTTATCCTCTCCGTAACCTGCTCCTGCAAGGGTTTTCAGATCATAAAGAACTCTTTTATCACCATGGAAACTTACAATTAAATTACTTCTAATATCTATTTTCCCGGATGCAAGAAACAAAGTAATTATTCTCTTAAAAAATTCTTCAGGGCTTTCATCTTTTTCTGGCAGATTCCCTTTCATGGATAGACTTTTTTCATACAGAATAATCTCTTCTTTATCCATTAGGTCCAGAATGACAAGCTGAAGCATTTTAGGCCATTCAAGTTTAGCCTTATGATGAAAATCGTCAAGCAAGGTACCGGAATCGATTAGACGGCCGATATACTTTCTTTTTACTGAATTTATTTTTTCATTAGCCCTGAAAAGGTCTAATGGGCTTGAAGCATTGTATTGTTCGTCATCCATCTTCATGCTTACTTTGCTGCCATAATGAAGCACAATTTTGGATATGAGTGTAGATGGGCGAACATGAAATCCTCTATATTTTGGAATTCCCACCATAATTTCTCCATCTTCAGCATATTCACTGATTATCGATTGGCAGAGACTTCTTGCTGCTGTAAAGTAAAGGGTAGTGAAATGCAGGAAAAACTCTACAAGTATTGATAATAACTTTCTCCGGGACATGGGGAGAATTAAATTTGTTGTAAAACTGAATTTGGTTGTCAGCATGTGTCTTTCATAATAATGTGAGAGGTTGGTAGCTGAGCTTAACAGATGGAAAATTATACTAATATGTCCCCGTAAAACATGCAGATTGGAATTGGTACTTTCTATATATGTTTTTGATAAATGAGTATCATACATTGACTGTAGATTATGAAATTGAGCCTTTATAAGTCTTAGTTCCTCTTCACTAATATGATCAGGTATGCAGTCTTCATAGTTCTTTTTCTTTACACTTTTTTCGCACTCGAGTATTTCAGTATCCGAACCAAGATTCAGGAATGATGTAGCCAGATAAACAAGTGTCTGTTCCGGGTTTTGCATTTTCCTGTTTCTTTTTGTCGTTTCAAGTTGATAATCCATATATACTTCATTAATAAGTTCAAGATTAATAGGTATCAAATCTACCTGGATTTTTTGTTTTCGCAGAAATTTAAGCAGTGATTTTGAGATAGAAAGTATAGCACTGTAGAAACTTTCAAGTATTTCATCGATCTCTAAATTAAAATCCCTTTCGACAGACAGGAGGTAATAATAAGGGGTGGCCTTTTTTAGGTGTATAAGATCATAGCAAACAGAACTGAATAGTTTCTGAGCAGCAATCGCTTCCCTGAAGGGGAACCACAAATTATTGTGCTTGCTGCCGTAACTGTCAAGAGTTTCCTGCATCCATGTGGACTCAAGATTTAACCTGCCCAGAAACTTACGATTTAAAATATTTCCTCTATTTTTCTGAGTAATAGTAAAATCACAAAGACTGAATAACTTTTTTCCATTAGTAACTATCAGTTCTTCAAAATCACTATAAACCATATTCTTCTCCGGCAGATTGTAACGTAAATGGTAGGAAGAATTAGTATTGATGTCAAGTAAAAATAAATAATCTTAATCTTTGACTTCCTGTACCATGGGACTTCCCACCTTTTCACTGCTGCAGTACATTTCCAGATCAGGTTCTGCAACACTGTCAGTCTTTTTGTTTTCGAGCAAATGTGCTCCTACCAGAAATCTGTACATGAAAACCTTTCTGCCGTATATATATACCAGCCATCTTAGGCCTTTAATTATAATAAGAACTGCCAGAATAGCTGTAAAACCCTACAGCTTTAGAGAGTTGAAAAAAGTTATACTTTATGTTCTCGAAAAATAATTTATTGCTTAGCTGTATTTCCGGTCAGAAACCTTACACAATCTGCTGCTGCAACTCTGACTGGGTTTCCTTCTTTTATGGCCTTTTCCAGCTCCTTCACAATAAATGATCCGGATATGGCGGAGTCACAGTGCTGCATGAGTATATATACCTGTTCTGGCGATTGGATACCAAATCCTGCCATTATTTTAACCCCCTGGACCTTAAGTTTCTGAAGAAATCCCAGATTATCGATGTCGAGTCTTGTATAACTGCCTGTAATTCCACTTCTCAATGCTACATAGATCCATTCAGGTTTTTCTGACAAGATTTCTTTAAGCCTGTCATCAGATATTCCAGGTACCATAACAGGTACAACAGAAAGATCAATATCGCGACTAAGCCGGTACAAGCCCTCATCAGCTCCTGGGATCAAATCCGGAATAATGATTCCTGCAGCTCCCAAATCGTAGGCTTTCTTAATGAAGTTTTGCACTCCCATGTTGAAAACTATCCCGGAATAGCTCATTAAATAGATCTTAATATTGCTATGCTTGCCTATTTCCTTCAATAGATTGAAGGCATCTTTTACTCTGAAACCGGCTTTGAGGGATTCCCTGCATGCACTTTCTATAACCGGACCATCAGCCGAAGGGTCAGAATAAGGTATTTGCATCTCCAATGCGAAGGCCCCACCATCAATCAATCCAAGGGCAGTGTTAAGTGATGATTCATAACTCGGGTATCCTGCAATAAAGTGGGTTATAAGATTCATTTTGTCATTGCAATTTTTATAGTCTAACATCTATCCTCCCGCTTTCTTCTATAAGGAACTCTCTCCAGTTTTTACTGTCCAGAGCAGCAGCAGAGATAAAAATATCTTTGTCACCTCTTCCTGACATATTTACAATAATGTTCCTGCCTGGTCCCATTTCTTTTGCCAGTCTTATTGCAGCAGCACCTGCATGGGCAGATTCCATAGCAAAAATAAGTCCTTCATTTACTGCGAAAAACTTAAAAGCTTCCAGAGCCTCGCTATCTGTAGCACTTTGGAATTCAATTCTTCCTATTTTTCCAAGATAAGCAAGCTGGGGACCAATGCCGGGGTAATCAAGACCTGCCGAAATTGAATGTGTCGGAAGAACCTGCCCATCGTCATCAAGAAGAAAATAACTCTTGTATCCCTGCATGATACCGAATTTTCCTGCATTGTTCATTCTTACAGCATTCTTACCAGCCCCGGATCCTCTTCCTCCAGCCTCCACCCCTATCAGACGTGGCTGGTCCTTTTTAATAAAGGGGCTGAAGAAACCTATGGCATTGGATCCACCTCCCACACATGCAGTAAGGGCATCAATTTTAAAATCAGCCTGTTCTTTTACTTCATTTCCAATAACAGATTGAAACTTTCTAACCATATCAGGATAGGGAGAGGGGCCCAAAGCTGAACCCAGAAGATAATGGGTGTTTCCATAGCTGGCAGTCCAATCCCTGAATGCCTCATTTACGGCATCCTTCAAAGTAGCGCTGCCTGATTTTACAGCTCTAAGCTCAGCTCCGAAGAGTTCCATCCAGTATACATTTGGACGCTGCCGTCTGATGTCCTCTGTTCCCATATATATAACACAGTCAAGACCAAGTCTAGCACAGGCCGAAGCAACGGCTACTCCATGCTGGCCGGCGCCTGTTTCGGCTATTATTCTTTTTTTTCCCATCCGTTTTGCAAGGAGAGCCTGTCCGGCTGCATTGTTAATTTTATGAGCCCCTGTGTTGGCAAGCCCTTCAAGTTTGATATAAATATCCGCTCCACCAAGTTTTCTACTGCTGTTTTCAGCGTAGAGAAGGGGGGTCGGTCTGCCTGTAAAATTCTTCTGAAACTTATCAAGTTCATTTATAAAGGCAGGATCTTTCAGGGCTGTCCTGTAGGCTTTTTCCAGTTCTATGAGCGGAGCCCTTAGTACCTCAGGGACATATCTGCCTCCAAATTCTCCGAAAAACTTATTATACATATCCATACGTTGAGATCTCCTCTGCTTCTTTTAGCCTCTTAAAAAGATTATGGAGTTTTTCATGATCTTTTTCTCCGGGAGCTTTCTCAACTCCACTTGAAACATCAATCAGATCCGGATTAAATGACTGAATTACTTCATAAATATTATCAGGATTAATCCCTCCGGCAATCCATAATTCCTGTTGATTTTTCACTGCCATTACAAGTTCGGAATCTATTTGTTTTCCTGTCCCCCCCCGGTTTTGAGTGTTGAAGGCATCAATGAGTACTGCTGGTCCGGGAAGTGTTCTTATTCCTTCAACATCGTTCAAATTTCTCAGTCTAACTGCCTTATATCCCGGCCATCGAATGTATTCAGAGGCCAGTTCATCACCGTGAAATTGAATGGCATCAAGGAAGCCATCTTCTAGAAGTTCAGCAATTTCTAAAGGAAGCTCTGTTCCCCTTTCCAGAACGACTACTCCAATTTTAAGAATGTCGAATTCACGGCAACTACGGATAAAATCCGTACTGACTTTTCTTGGTGATTCCGCGAGAATAAATCCAGCCGCATTCGTCCTAAGTTTTACCAGTTCCTCAAGATCTTCATGCCTTGTTATTCCACAGATTTTCACCAGTGTTCTGCCCTCTCCTTTTCATCTCCAAGCAGCTCCTCGGCAAGAGCCTGATCCTCTTTTTCATTTTTTCCTCTCCGTCTGGTACCAGCCAGGGGTCTGATAATAACTTTCCCTTTTTTAGTTTTTACATGTACTTCAGGAGAGGCTCCGAAAAGCTGGTAGTCTCCAAAATCCATGAAGAAAAGATAGGGTGAAGGATTTGCCGATCTGAGATTACGATACGCATCCAGTGCTCTGATCTCTGTTTTTATTTCGAGCCTTCTTGAGGGTACTCCCTGAAGCAAATTCCCTTTTATTATTTCCTGCCGTATATATTCAACGTTATTTTTATACATCTCTTCTACTGATTTATCAGAAACTATTGTGGCTTGTATATTTTTTGGAGGTTCTGCCATGTAGTTGAAATTGAGGTCAGATATTCTACCATCAATGTCGTGAAGAGCTGATTCGAGATCAACACTGTAACCGGGATAGTTCAGTGCAAGAATATATATTTCATCAGTATAATGATCAAATATCAGAAATTCATTTCCAAATATAAAACAGGCATCCGGTAGCCCCAGGGTATCATCCCTGGAAACAAAGTTTATATCATCCCTGGAAACAAAGTTTATATCATCACAGAAGCGGGCAAATTCAAATGACAGAAAACCTATACCTCCTGCTGGAAAGGGGAATTTATGACCCGATTCTCCATGGAAACCTGCGAAAATTTTCACTGCATCCAGAATATCCCTGCCGCCGTTTTTTATTTTTTTTCTGTTTTCCCCAGGGGCAAGCAGAAAGCATTCTCTTTCCTTCTGCTCTATACGGAAGGCTTCCTTAACCAGCAGGATTGAATATCTCTCTCTTCCCTTACTCAGGGATGAAGACTCAAGTATAACTGATGCTTCAAGTTTTCCTGCAAGTGAAAAAGGAGTAAACCTTTCACCAGGAATCTTTTTCACCATGTGCATTTGCTTCACCTGTTTCTCCTTATTGCCGGTTGTTTCCTAATAGATGGATTCTAGTGTTTCTTTTTATAGAAACGCTTCTACATGTAGAAACATATATTTTTCATCGATTTATGTCAATCGCTTGCAGGGTAAAAAATCAATAATATTTGGGGAAGGAGTTTAATCCCTTGTGAGGTAAATTAATTTTTGATAGGGTGTATTTAATGATACTATCAATTATATTGGATCCATTGATATAATAAGTATTAACTGGGTTTCCAGAATTGGAACTGAAGCAATTAATCTTCTTCTTAAGTATTCTTTTGAAGGGGCCAATCTGAACAAGATTGAATTGGATGTCAATGAGTTCAATTTGGCTGGAATTAGATGTTATGTTAGGGATAGAAGGGGCGCGCAGCGGTTTTTTTGTAGGGGCGAATCTTGTATTCGTCCATATAAAAAAACGAAACCCCCGCATAGCCCGGCTCTGAATCTGTTTGCATTTGATTTATAGAAAATCATTGTAGAGATGCAAGATTTTGCGTCTGTACGAATAGATTCATTTCGTGAATAATAGATTCAATAATGCAAACAGATACAGGGTAACACCCAGATATATTAATAGAACGGAGAAAACACATGGCTCATTGTATTGCAGCAGATGGTGAACAGCTTCTTGATAAGGAAATAAAGGTTCTGGATAAGGGATTTGTACGGCTGGTTGATTATCTGGGAGACGATTCGAGGATCGTACAGTCAGCAAGGGTTTCTTATGGTGAAGGGACTAAGAGTTATCGGAAGGATAAGGGGCTGATAGATTATCTTCTCAGAAATGATCATACCTCCCCTTTTGAGCAGGTTAGTTTTACATTCCATATAAAGATGCCTATTTTTGTGGCCAGGCAGTGGATTAGACACAGGACTGCAAAGGTTAATGAAATTTCCGGCCGTTATTCTGTTATGGAAAGTGAGTTCTATGTTCCTGCAGCAGAAGATATTGCCCTGCAGAGTGATGATAATAAACAGGGAAGACAGAATGACCCTGTTTCTGCAGAACTGGCAAAAAAGATTCAGGGTATTATATCGACCGAGCAGGAAAAGGTATATGAAACTTACACGAAACTTCTGGATATGGGGCTTGCCAGGGAAATTGCAAGAATAAATCTTCCTTTGAGTCTCTATACTGAATGGTACTGGACCATGGATCTTCACAATCTTTTTCATTTCCTGCGATTAAGAATGGATGCTCATGCCCAGAAAGAGATTCGTGTGTATGCAGAGGCAATATTCGAAATTGTAAAAAAAATAACTCCTATGGCAGCAGAAGCTTTTAAAAAACATCTGCTGACCGGCGTAGTACTATCCGGATCTGAACTGGGAGCAGTTAGAGTTATGACTGGTGGAGGGGACTGTCCCATGAAAGGCAGAGCAAAAGAGATTCTTTTTGCAAAGCTGGATGTAAAGGATCATCAGTAATTCCGGAGACTGCTTTTCAATAAGAATTTTACGAAAGCTATTTTTTATGCACTTTCTGTATATTCAAACTGACTGTTATAGAGTTCTGCATAGAATCCCTTTTGTGCAAGAAGTTCTTCGTGAGTTCCCTGTTCGACAATATCACCCTTGTTCATGACAAGAATTAAATCGGCATCACGGATCGTTGATAGCCGATGGGCAATTACAAAGCTGGTTCTTCCTTTCATTAAAGTATCCATTGCTTTTTGAATATGAACTTCTGTTAAAGTATCAACTGAACTGGTTGCTTCATCTAAAATAAGCATTTTAGGGTCTGCAAGAATTGCCCTTGCAATGGTTAAAAGCTGCATTTCTCCCTGGGAGATATTGTTGGCTTCCTCATTTATAACCATATCATATCCTTCGGGAAGGGCCATTATAAAGTGATGGGCATAGGCCGTTTTTGCAGCTTCAATTACTTCTTCGTCAGTAGCTTCGGGTCTTCCATAGCGAATATTATCCATAATTGTTCCATTAAAAAGCCAGGTGTCCTGAAGTACCATAGCAAACATTTTTCTTAGAGAATTTCGTGTATACTCCCTTATGTCATGACTGTCAATCAGGATAGAGCCTGAATTTAACTCATAAAAACGCATTAGAAGTTTTACCATAGTTGTTTTACCAGCTCCTGTTGGACCTACAATGGCAATCTTATTTCCTTTTTCAGCTTTAGCCGAAAAGTTGTTTATAATTATTTTATCATTTGAGTATCCAAAATGAACATTTTTAAACTCAACATTACCTGTAATATTTATGGGTAAATTATTTTTCCCCTTTTCGTTTAGATGTTCTTTTTCTTCCAGAAACTCAAAAACCCTCTCTGCAGCTGCAGCGGTCTGCTGCAGTACATTTGATATATTTGCAAGCTGGGTTAATGGTCGTGTAAAACTTCTGACATACTGAATAAATGCCTGAATATCACCAATGGTAATGGCTTTTTTTACAACAAGCCATCCTCCTAATATACTTATGGCAACATAGCTTATATTTCCAAGTATCGTCATCATGGGCATCATTATTCTGGAGAGAAAAAGTGATTTCCATCCTGCTGTATACAGGGTGTCATTCAGATCCTTAAATTCCTTCATGCTTCTTTCTTCACCATTAAAGGATTTCATGACAATGTGACCGCTATACATCTCTTCCACATGTCCATTTATATGGCCAATATATTCCTGCTGCTGTTTAAAATATTTTTGGGATTGTTTAATTATAAGCCTGACAAGTATCATCGAAAGGGGGATTACAATTAATGAAACCAGGGTCATTATCCAGTTTATAGAGAACATCATTATAAGAACACCAATAACCATAACCAGTGAGGTTACAATTTGGGAAAGGCTCTGACTTAATGTGCGGTTGACTGTATCCACATCGTTTGTAATTTTTGAAAGGACCTCGCCGTGGTTTGTACCGTCAAAATAACTTAAAGGCATTCTATTAATTTTTTCTGCGATATCTTTTCTAAAGCGGTAGGTAATTTTTACAGCCACTCCGGACATAATCCATCCCTGAATATAGTTAAGTAATGCAGAAATAAGATAGAGTCCGAGTACAAATAAAAGTATTTGACGAATTGCGGGGAAATCAATATTTCCTGTTCCGCTGATTTTTGCCATTACTCCTTCAAAAAGTTTAGTAGTCGCTTTTCCCAAAATTTTAGGACCAACAATACTAAAAAGTGTAGAACCTGCTGCAACAATTAGAATAAGTACAATTGCTGCTTTGTAAGCACCCAGGTATTTAACAAGTTTAGACATTGTCCCTTTAAAATCGTTGGCTTTTTCTCCGCTTCCCATGCCCATATGTCTGCCTGATCCCGGGCCTCTAAAGCCTCCTGATCTGAAAGAGGTTCCTGTTGTTGATTGTTTCCCATTATTTATGCTCATGCAAGTTCCTCCCTGGATAACTGGGAAGTTGCAATTTCCCGGTAAACAGCACAATTACCCATAAGCTCTTTGTGGGTTCCTGTGCCTGTAATTTCCCCTTCATCAAGTACAATTATCTGATCTGCATTTTTTATTGTTGAGACCCTTTGGGCTACTATTAATAGTGTGCTTTCTTTTATGTTCATTTTTAATGCACTACGTAATTTGGCATCGGTTTTAAAGTCCAGTGCGGAAAAACTGTCATCAAAAATGTATATTGCTGCTTTTTTTACCAGTGCCCGGGCAATTGATATTCGTTGTTTCTGGCCACCCGAGACATTAGATCCTCCCTGGGAAATTTCACTTTTTTTCCCCTTTGATAGAGTTTCTATAATTTCTTTGGACTGGGAAATATCAATTGCAGACTGAATGTTTTCAGAATCTGCATCCTTATCTGCATAAAGGAGATTATCTTCCACAGTACCGCTGAAAAGCACTGATTTTTGAGGTATGAAACCTATTTTAGCTCTAAGATCATGCTGGGTGACATTTTTTAAATTTTCTCCTCCAACAATTATTTCCCCGTCTGTTACATCGTAAAATCTTGGTATAAGATTTACCAGAGTGCTTTTCCCTGAGCCTGTTGTTCCAATAAATGCTGTAGTTTGTCCTTTTTGTGCTGTAAAGCTTATATTATGAAGTGCATCTTTTTTCGCTTCTGGATACCGGAATGATACATTATTAAAAGTAACTGTTCCGTCAAAGGGGTTTTTGTATGATGCAGGTGTTAAGGGATCAATTATTACCGGTTCGGTTTTCAATACTTCTGCGATTCGTTCTGCTGAAACTGCAGCTCTTGGAACCATAATAAACATCATGGAAAGCATTAGAAATGCAAAAACAATCTGCATTGCATACTGCATAAAGGCCATCATATCCCCAATCTGCATTGTAGATGCAGCAACCTGTTTTGCACCAACCCATATAATTAAAATCGAAAGGCCATTCATTATAAGAAGCATAATCGGCATCATAACAACCATAACACGGTTTACAAAGAGCATTGTTTTTGTAAGATCAGTATTTACTTCATCAAAGCGATGTTCCTCGTGGGGCTGCATATTAGAAGCTCTTATAACCAGCATTCCGGAAAGGGACTCTCTGCTTACAAGATTAAGTTTATCCATTAAACGTTGCAATAATTTGAATTTTGGTACGGCAATCTTAAAAACAGCAGCTATAATAATTAGAAGCACCGCTACTGCCAGAGCAATAATCCACCACATGGAACTGCTTTTCCCAATTGCCCGGATAACTCCCCCTATACCTATTATTGGTGCATAAAACGCCATGGAAACAAGCATAACTGTTATCATTTGAATCTGCATAATGTCGTTTGTTGAACGGGTTATAAGAGATGCAGTGGAGAATGTATCAAATTCCTGAGCGTTAAAACTTTCAATTTTATCAAAAATACCATATCGAATATCCCTTGCAAAACCTGCGGCTATTTTTGCAGCTAAAAAACCAGTTGTAATAGCTGCAGCGGCACCAATGAGGGTATAGAGGAGCATTAGTATGCCGATGTGGAACATATAGCGAATTTGTATTGATCCTGTATTTATACCAATGGCTGAATATTCCAGTTTTACCTGTGCTGCTGCGGCTTTTACACTCATATTTGGCCCCATAGCTGTGAACTTAGCATCCATTGTTGTAATTAGCTGATCCTTACCTGAATCGGGAAGGTTTTTTATAAAGGTAAATGGATCTGTACCTTTGGGTAGTTTTGAAAAAGCCAACATGCTGTTATTGGGGTTAGTATCATTTTTACCCTTGGTTTTTAGATCTATTGATTGAGAATTTTCAATTCCTGCTGTAATTAACCATGGGTTTGTTAGAAGTGAATGCAGTCTTTCATGGGTATCCTGGTTTATATTTTTTAAAATATATAAATCTTCCTTTTCAATAGAAGGATAAAGCCCTTGATATTCATCTGCCTCAACAGACCCGTGCTTAAAGAGTTCGTAATTACTTAGAATAAATTCGGAATCTTTTTTGTTTACAAAAATAAGAAGCTTATCCATTTTATCTTTTCTTATTGCCTGAGGAGTGTTTGTTGTAATACCCCCCTGTTGAATTCCAACATTTACAATATCCGACATATAGTCAGGTAGTGCAAGATTGGTATATGCCTGAATAAACAGTAAAATAATTGCTGTTAGTAATAGGAATATATAAGGTTTAAAATATTTTACAAGAGTTTTCATTAGTAGTTATTCTCCCTGTTTTGTTTTGTATTTTTATTGAGCTATTCCAGTAAAGCGGCTTTGGATATAAGAAGTTCAAAGGCTTTCTGTATAAGATCCTGTTCATATTTAATTAACCTTAATAACTGAGTGCCAGCGAGGTAAGTGTAACCATGGTAAGTGATTTGCATGATGAATTTGTTCCAAACTTTCAAAAAGTTCATGGGCGTACTTTTCGAACCACTTCATTATCCACTATTTTACTTTTTCAGCCACCTATATATCCAGAAGCGTATTCATCTCTTTTCTCCTCTATTCCTTTATTAGCTTTTCTGCTTGGAATGATCGTTTTTAAGAAATAATCTTCATCATCCATTTGGCTCGAATTTAATAAGTCCAGAATGAAAAGCATATAAACTATTTTTCCCAACTGGATATTGACAAATCTGGTTCGTGCATTTTTATACCTTAATTGTATATATCTATTGATAATTACCAATAGATTAGATTGTCAGCATTTTCTCTATAAATTCTCTTGGTGTTACAATAAATTCTTCATTTGGAAAGTGAACTATATTCCCTGTGATTAAATAATCTGCATCACCACTTTTTGCTACTTCCAGAAACATTTTATCATCTTCATCCTTAAATTTATTTTTTAGTAGATCTACTGCTATGAACCTACCTTCATGCTTAATAAAATCAATTAATGGTTCTATAATTTCTTTTTCAAATCTAAATTTTCTTCGACTTAATACTGTTTCATATTCTTTTAAGATTCGATTATCATACAAAACAATTATCTTTTCATTTAACATTAAATTCAAAATCTTTGCTGGTACACCCTTTGGATTTATTAATCCAGAAACCACTACATTTGTATCAAGAACTATTTTCATTTCCTAATTTTTTCTTGATTCTGTTATTTCTTTCTGAATATCCTCATCACTTAGCGATATATTCCCATTTCTCATTGAAATCTCTTGCATTTGTTTGACCGCATTGATTGCTCTAGCTGTCCTCACTGCTTTTAATGTATCCTCCAAATTTACATCACTCAGAGGAGTTAACAATGCGATTGGTTTACCATTATTTGTTATCACCATTTCTTGTTCTTCTGGTAATTGCTTCCATATTTGGGCTGGTGCTGTTCTAATATCTCTTACAGTAACAAATTTCATGATGTTATTTCCTCATTACAAATGTAATTTATTGTCACACATTTGTCAACAATAACAATATTTCCCGTATACCAAAGGGTTTTGATATATAATCATCTGCAATTAGTATTTTCATGCCTGCCTCTCCATAATCGTAAGCTTTACCTGAAACCGCATATTTTTCAACATTACTAATAAGGTTGCTTAAAATTTGTTCCAGAATATCAGTGTCTATTAGAATTGATTTTGATGCATTGAGCTGTTTTTTAGTTTTATCCCATCTGATTTAAGTGACCACGAAAAACTGTCCAGGGTATGCTGAATAATAACATCAGGAATTGCCGGAACCGGATTGAATTTAATTCCATTTTTCTGGTTTGCAGCAAAACTGAGAACGTTATTTATAAGTCTGCCAAGCCTGCTGCTTTCAGCTAAAATAATATTTAACTGCTTTTTTGATTTACTGTCTTTTTTACTTAGTTTCCTGTCCAAAAGTTCTGCATACTATCGGATATTAGTCAGAGGGGTTTTTAGTTCATGTGAAACCTGATTAACAAAGCTTACTTTCTGTGCAGCTTCTTTTGCTCTTTCCATTTTTTCACCGTTCATCGACCCTGAGCGATCAAGAACTATGGAAACATTTGCAGGGGTTCTTCTTCCCTCACCCAGATCATTTCCGGTTAAGCCCACTTTTAAGAAGATACTCTGCTCCTGGTCAGCCAGAAGGAATGGATTGGATACGGATACATCCAGATCCACTGTTGCAGCTGAAAGATTAACTGTGCAGGTCAGTTTCGGTATTGACAAGTGTAACTTGTAGCGTTACATTAAATACAATATGATTAAATCTTTCAAGCATAAAGGGCTGGAAAAATTCTTTAAGACCGGAAGTCAAAAAGGAATCCAACCAAAGCATAGCAATAAGCTTGCAAGAATTCTTGATAGACTGGATGCATCTACAGAAGTTAATGATATGAAATTACCAGGATACAGACTGCATCCCTGGAAAGGAAGCAGTTCTTTCTGGTCAGTAGACGTTAGTGGAAATTGGAGAGTTGTTTTTAAATTTGAAGATAGTCACGCATATGTTGTTGATTATTTAGATCCTCATTAGGAGAATATATGAAAAGAAAACCAACACACCCCGGAATAGTTCTTAAAGAAGATATTTTAAAGCCTTTAGGTCTTACTATTACACAGGCAGCAGAATATCTGGACATTTCCAGAAAAACTCTCTCAGCAATAATTAATGAGAGACAGGCAGTAACATCAAATATAGCCATGAGAATTGGACTGGCTACTAAAACTTCTCCGCAGTCCTGGTTAAATATGCAGGATAAACTTAATCTATGGAAAGAAGAAAATAAAGATTACAATATTATTCCTTTCCCACAATCTTCAGAAGAATTCATGGAGATGTAGCTATCCTTCAGTTTATTTTAAAATAAAAGAATCTCCTATAAGTTTTTCCAGAACTATAAAGGAGTCGGGACCAACCAGCACCGGCCGGGGGTCTGCGTCGGCCTGAAATAATGGATGCATAATTGAACAGGGGTCTTCACTGTGCCCCAGGCCCAGTAAATGCCCAATCTCATGAGCAAGCACCTCTTCTACAAAACAGGCATCCGGTTTAAGGGTTTCGTAGGTAGTAAAGTTTCCAATCCGCATGTTGCAGATTATGTCCGCTTCTATAATTCTGCCCTGTTTGTCATACCATAGAGCTGTATAGGCAATATGGCCGAAGGGAATATCCTCCGGCCAGGTTAGAAGAAAGGAGACTGTATTTTTGCCGTCCTTTCGTATTCCCGCTTTGGTACGCCCGGCGTAGTGGAATTTTACAAGGCCTGAGGCTTCCCAGGCATCGAAGGCACGCTGGACAGCACGTTCTGTGCCGGGGGAGGCCTCGCTATTAAGATAGTAGGATACGGCATCTGAACTTTGCGGGGCTTTCGTGCCGGAACCACAACCTATTAAGATCACAGTAAACAATAGTAGAACTACCCGCAAAATTATAAACTATTTAAACCAGACAACCGGCCGTACAGAGATATCAACACCTGTCCAGTCTGTTGCTGCACCAGAATGAACAATATCATGCCAGGCGTAAAGGGTGGTTGATCCAGGGGAAATAGTAGTATACCCAAAAACCGATGTATAGTTCGCATTTGCATCAAGTGTGAACTGACCAACGATCAACGCCCCAGTGTTGTCAGGGCTAAACTGTATATAAAAGGACTTATCAGTCGCACTGCTATTGGTTCCAATAATCTCAACTAAAACGGCTTTTGCATCTGATGGACAAGAAAATCCAACCGGGGTTCTTTCCGCCCATTCAGCACCAGCCAGAAGTTGAGCATCCAAACCGGTATCCTGAACAACCGTGGTAATTAATGCATCAACCTCTGCCTTTGTATAATAGAGACTAGCATCAAAATCGGCACCAGCACCGCCATCGTTATCAGGATCCAGTTCGCAGGCAAGGACATTGGCAAATAGCAAACCAATCAGAACACCACCCAATACCCATCCTGCTAAATAAAAACTATGTTTTTTACTCATTATAAAACTCCTGTAATTTTTGATCATATTTAAAAGGATATCTCGTCATGTCAGCGATTACAGCTCAATTTAGTGAGTGAAAATAGTTATTTATATTTTAGAATAATATTACTTTAGTCACTTTGGGCTATGGTAAGATGGGTATAAAACCCCTCTCCGGGAGGTGAAGTAAAGCGGACGGTACTTCCGAGTAGTTCCGATCTTTTTCTAACTCCCTCCAGCCCGGTCCCTTCTGTTATTACATCACAGCCCTTTCCATTATCCATGATAAGGAGCTTCAAGCCTTTAGCAAAAGTTATAGAAACAAGGACATAATCCGCTTCTCCGTGGCGAAGAGAATTTGTCAGGCTTTCCCGGATAATGGCGTGGATATTCCGGACAGTTTCAATACTTAAAGGGGGTTCGCTGTCTTTAACTATCAGTTCTGCTCTGAAATTTTTCGTATTGCATGAACGTATTAGTGGCTGGAGCTGCCTGCTTAACAGCATATATTCAGGTACTTCATTTTCCAGTCTGCTGTCCAACGCGCTTTCAAGATCGGTTTTCCCCTGATTAAACTGGCCGTATATTTTTTTATATTGTTTTTTTCGTTTGGCTGAATCATCGATCAGCTTCATAGCTTCCATCTGCGCGATAAAAACGGTCAGTGAATGGCCCAGAATATCATGCAATTCCTGGGCAGCCTGATTTCTTTGCTGAATGAACAAAATCTCCCTTTCCTGATTTATCTTTTCTTCAATCGATTTGGTAAGGGATGATATCCTATCTGTCCTTTTCTTTATCTCTTCCTTCCGCTCTGTTTCCGCTGTAATATCGATAGTACCTTCTACATCGAGAAAGCTGCCATGGAACCTGCCCGGTATTCTAAAAACCGACCTTTTTAGTGATCTTTTTTGTGGTGGGTCTGTCTTACAATCGGCAAACTTGTTCCTATATACTGTCCTGCCCCTGCTGTCGAGAATACATATTCCCTCTTTAAGGGCATTAAGCAGCTGTCTGTGGACTACTGCAGAGATATTTAAAAAGTCATATCGGAATACGGCTATACCGAAGAAAAGAAAGGTAATGTTAAAACAGAGGGGGACAATATCAAACCTTAATCCCGAGAACCGTGTTCCAAGACTTGGATAATAAAAACTTCCGGCTAGTGGCGCTATTGAAGCCAGCATAAACAGAATACTCTGAAATATCTGTTTTTTCCTGTGACGAAGTACTGCAAGAATAAGAAAGATAAAGCCAAGCCCAAGGGAAAGATATATTTCCAGTTTAAGTGCGTAAAAAACCGATCTAAAGGAATCACGATAGAAAGTAAATACAGGATAGAACTGATGGTGAAATGGATTAGTAAGTACAAGAAGATATAAAATGGCTGCCGGTAGATAACATAGTATCAGGAGCCTGCTCTTTATCCTGTGCCCTAAGAAATATGTAAGACAAAAGATAAAAAATGCAGGTCCAAGAATACTCATACCCAGGTATTGAACCATAATAAATGACCATCGCAGTCCAATATAGGGTGATACAGTCTTCAGCAGTTTACCAAGAATCCATAAGAAAGGTCCTATGGAGAGTATTATGTAACTTATCATGAGAGGAGTTTTTTTCGCATGCAGATAGATGTAATAATTAAGCCCGATCAGAAGAAGCAGGGAAAGAATATGGCTGCTTACCATATTGGATATGGCCTTCATCAACCATTCGGCAACCATTACAAAACACTCCGGACTACCCGAAACCCGACATAAGGAACACGGCTGACTGGCGTTAAAACCTTCCTGTAGCAGATTTTGCATCCCCAGCTGTCGAAAAAGCAGCTGCCCCCCCTGACAACTTTGGAGGATCCTGTATCCGGCCCGACTGGATTTGTATCTCCATCCTGAATGTCCTTGTAATTCTTCATATACCAGCCGGAAGTCCACTCAAAGACATTACCGCTCATATCATAGAGCCCAAGCTCATTTGGCAGTTTCTCTCCAA